>Ga0209487_1000098_pt1 | contig 82132 bp, 80 predicted proteins | sample Poulit2012_FD_187524 | JGI IMG/M metagenome (GOLD analysis project Ga0209487, IMG submission 187524) | Agricultural soil microbial communities from Georgia to study Nitrogen management - Poultry litter 2012 (SPAdes) (version 2) | ecosystem: Environmental > Terrestrial > Soil > Agricultural land...
GCCGGGCGCCTGTATCGTGAGTCGGACACCGGCAGCCTCTCCTCCCACGTCTTGTGGCTGGACGTCGCTAATGCGACCAACATGAGACACGATTCCTGTAAACATACTGATTCCGCCTACGGTTCGGCTTGCTGTACTGCCTGCTGATAAAGCGCATTCCAATGGGCCACATGGCGCACTGAAATACGCAGATCCCCGGCAACTTCTTTAATATCCCGATATTCGAATCGATGGGCAAGATCAATACCGTTTACGGCCTGCATGCGCGCCATGGGAATTCCTTGGCCCAACAAGGACGGAGCGAGGTAGAGCAATAATTCATCAACACAGTTTGCCTCCAGGAAAGCGCCGCTCAGTCGCGCTCCCGCCTCGACGTGAACCTCGTTCACTTCCTGGTCGGCCATCCAGCGTAACACCGCCATTAAATCAACTTTCCCGTCAATTTCTGGCATATCAATAACGGTCACCTGGCGTTTGGCCAAGCGTTCCGATTTGCCAGCATCCGGGCGACAGGTAAACAACCAGACTGGCTCGCCATCAAATATGCGGGAGTCTTCGGGCGTATCGAAGCGTGTATCCACCACCGCCCGTATGGGTTGGCGTGGCGTGGAAATATCTCGCACATTTAGCAAGGGATTGTCGGCCATCACGGTTCCCGATCCTGTCAGCACCACGCAACTGCGCGCGCGCCAATGCTGGCCATCGGCACGGGCAACGGGCCCGGTAATCCACTTGGATTCGCCGTTGGGTAAAGCAATATAACCATCGAGCGAGGCGGCCATTTTCAGCCATACCCAGGGGCGCCCCCGAATCATGCGCGACACAAAGCCCGGGTTCAAGGCAAGGGCCTCTTCGGAGCACACCCCCAGCGTGACCGTAATACCCGCTTGTTGCAATGCCTTGACACCGCGCCCGGCCACGCGTGGGTTGGGATCTTGCATGCCGATCACCACACGCGCCGGCTGTGCCGCTATCAGGGCATCAACACAGGGGTTGGTACGCCCCTGATACGAACAGGGTTCTAGCGTGACATACACCGTTGCCCCACGAATGACACGGCCATGGTGATGTGCCTGTTCAAGCGCAACGATTTCTGCATGTTTCTGGCCTGGAGGCTGGGTAGCGCCCGAGCCCAGAACCTGGCCATTGCGCACAATAATGCAGCCCACCCGGGGATTGGGCGCCGTACTATACAGTGCTGTTTGCGCCATCGCCAAGGCTTGGCCCATCCAGTACACGTCATCGTCATGGGTTTTTTCAGTATTTGTCACGATTCGTCGGGTGAGCGCATTTCATTAATGGCATTAATAAACTCACCAATATCTTCAAAACTTTTATAAACAGAGGAAAAACGGATATACGCCACCTGATCAAGCTGCAATAGCTCGTGCATCACCAGCTCGCCAATTTGTAGGGAGTCCACCTCGCGCTGGCCACTGTGCAATAACTGCTCCTGAATGCGCGCAACCGCCGCATCAACCGCTTCCGTACTCACCGGCCGCTTTTGCAAGGCCAATGCCATGCTGGAACGAAGTTTTCCGGCATCGAATTCTGAGCGTGTGCCATTGCGCTTTACCACAGCCGGCATTTGTAGATCGGCACGCTCGTAGGTTGTAAAACGGCGGTCGCAATTTACGCAACGCCGGCGGCGGCGTATCGTATCCCCTTCTTCCGACATACGGGAATCGATTACCTGGGTATCACCATTGCTGCAAAAAGGGCATTTCATGGCGCTTATATCCTGTGTAAGCTGGGCTGGATCGTGGACCCAGCCCGCATCCTCTAGCGATAAACCGGAAATTTTGCGGTTAATGCATTCACCCGTTGGCGTACATCGGCAATTGCCTCGGCGTTATTAGGCTGGTCTAACACATCCGCAATAAGGTGGCCGGTTAATTCGGATTCCGCCTCTTTAAAACCACGCGTTGTCATTGCAGGGCTACCCAACCGGATGCCACTGGTAACAAAGGGGCTTTCGGGATCGTTTGGGATGGCATTTTTATTCACGGTAATATGCGCATCGCCCAATACCGCTTCCGCCTTTTTCCCGGTAATGCCTTTCGCACGTAAATCAACCAGCATCACATGGCTTTCGGTTCGACCCGAGACGATCCGCAGACCACGCTCTACCAGGGTTTTTGCCAGCACGTCGGCATTTTTAAGCATTTGTTGCGCATAGCCCTCAAAACTTGGCGCGAGCGCTTCCTTGAGTGCCACGGCCTTGGCGGCAATGACATGCATTAGCGGCCCGCCTTGAATTCCCGGGAAGATTGCAGAGTTGATAATTTTTTCATGTTCGGCCTTCATCATAATGACGCCACCGCGCGGCCCCCGTAGGGACTTATGGGTGGTTGATGTGACAAAGTCCGCATGGGGTACCGGATTGGGGTAGACGCCGCCCGCCACCAAACCCGCGTAATGCGCGATATCCACCATAAAATACGCGTTGTTGTCGCGTGCAATACGTGCCATGCGCTCAAAATCAATGCGTAAGGAATAGGCAGACGCCCCACCCACAATTAGTTTGGGCTTATGCTCGCGCGCCAAGGCTTCTAACTGATCGTAATCCAGCGCCTCATCCGCATCCAGGCCATAAGAAATAAAGTTATACAGCTTACCGGATGCATTCACCGGGGACCCATGAGTGAGGTGCCCGCCTTCGGCCAGGCTCATGCCCAATACCGTATCGCCCGGCTCCAGCACGGCCATGTAAACACCCTGGTTGGCCTGCGATCCTGAATTAGGCTGTACGTTAGCGGCTTCCGCGCCAAACAGCGTTTTCAAACGATCGATGGCCAGCTGTTCGATAATATCTACATACTCACAACCCCCATAGTAGCGACGGCCTGGGTAGCCCTCCGCGTATTTATTGGTAAGTTGCGTTCCTTGTGCTTGCATGACCGCCGGACTGGCGTAGTTTTCAGAGGCAATCAGTTCTATATGCTGTTCCTGTCGTGTGTTTTCTTGCTGAATAGCGGCCCACACATCCGCATCAACCTGATCGAGGGTGAGAGAACGATCAAACATGGAATATATCCCGGTAAAATTAAAATCTGCAGATAAAGAGGGCTATTTTACCCCATCGGCCAACCGGGGATTCAGCGTATACAAGCCCGTAATGGCGCTACTGCCCAAAACATGCCCTTCCATGGCTTTTAGCACGTCCGGCCCGGTGAATTTTCCGTCCACAGACACTTCTGGAATATCCAGGGCATACACGGTAAATACATAGCGATGCACCAGAGCGTCATTCCAGGGCGGGCATGGCCCGTCATAGCCAAAGTAGTCGCCATTCATGTCTCTATCGTTGGCAAACCAATTGGTGTAATCGTTCAAGCCTTGCTGAGTGCCATCCAAAGCAAGCGGTCCCGCCTTGCCACGCGCCGTTACCCCTTCAGAATAAGCGGCTTCCTCAATCTGTTGCGTGCTTGCGGGAATATTAATTAACACCCAATGGTAAAAATCCACCCGCGGCAGATCTTCCGGAACCTCGCGGTCGGTTTGATTCACATCATCGGGCTGGCTGGGCGCGTCCGGGTCATGACAAATCACCACAAACGACTGGGTACCCTCGGGAACCTCCGACCATGCCAAATGGGGATTGATGTTTTCCGCCAAGGCCACATGGTTTTCCTTGGCGATCCGGGCAAATGCAAATTTCTCCGGAATAGCCTGCTGATCATTAAATGAATCACTCATCAATTTCATCGCTTCCTCCATGGATAAGTCATTATGCCGTCAGAGTAACATTGGCAAAGCGGCGCTTCCCGACCTGCACAATATAGTTGCCAGGCTCAAGCTGCAGCCTGCGGTCTTCAATGCGGGTGCCATCCACGCGCACGCCCCCTTGCTCGATATTACGCTGGCCTTCGGACGATGATGGCACCAGCCCCGCCTCGCGCAATACTTTCAGTATGCCCATGGGGCCGCCAGCAAGAGTGACCTCAGGAATATTCTCTGGCAAGGCGCCATCCCGAAACTGGGCATTAAACTGTGCCAGGGCTTGCTCTGCTGCCTGGCGATCATGAAAGCGGGCCACCATCTCTTGTGCCAGTTCCACTTTCACATCACGAGGGTTTCTGCCTTCTGCAACTTGCTGACGCAAGGCCTCTATTGCTTGGGTAGATTTTGCCGACAAGAGTTCAAAATAACGCCACATCAAGGTATCAGAGATGGACATGAGCTTGCCAAACATTGATTGAGGCGTTTCCGTGATACCAATATAGTTGCCTTTGGATTTGCTCATTTTTTCCACGCCATCCAGGCCTTCCAGCAATGGCATGGTTAACACGCACTGCGACGGTTGACCATAGGACCTTTGCAGCTCCCGCCCTACCAATAAATTAAACTTCTGGTCAGTTCCGCCAAGCTCCAGGTCGGCCTTCAGGGCAACCGAGTCATAACCTTGCAAGAGCGGGTACAGAAACTCATGAATGGAAATAGGCACACCTGCCTGAAAGCGCTTGGTAAAGTCATCGCGCTCAATAATTTGTGCCACCGTATAACGAGAGGCCAATTGAATCATCCCGCGTGTGCCCAATTCATCACACCACGTTGAGTTATAACGAATTTCCGTACGCTCGGGGTCGAGCACTTTGCTGGCCTGTTCGTAATACGTTTGAGCGTTTTCTTTAATTTGCTCTGGTGTAAGCGGCGGCCGGGTGGTATTGCGGCCGCTAGGGTCCCCGATCAGGGCAGTAAAATCCCCAATCAGAAAAATTACTGTGTGCCCCAGCTCCTGCAGCTGGCGCATTTTATTGAGCACCACGGTATGCCCCAAATGAATATCGGGCGCCGTGGGATCCAAGCCCAGCTTGATACGCAAGGGCTCGCCCGTCTCATGACTACGCGCCAGTTTTTCGGCGAATTCGGACGCCATAATGAGTTCATCGCAACCTCGTGTGGCGATGGCAAGTTCTTCTTTTACCCGAGAGGAAAACGGCGCTTTTGTTTGCGACATGATAAAAATAGCTACGAAAAATATTAAAAAGGCTCGAAAAATCTGGCACTATCGGTTAGGATAACGGACGTAACCATGAAAAACTACCCTCAATGCCCGCAGCGCCGAGGGTAACCGCATTTTATCAGAGCGTATCCTCGGCAGCCCCGCCAGGGTACGGCGATAAGTTTTATAAAATACTTCACCAAACGGACATCATGCACAATAACGGGACAGGCACTATGCCTACATACCGCGAACTGCTAAAAGCACGCCGGAAAAACAGACATTTCTTACGTAATGGGGTCGTCCTCGTTGCCCTTGGGTTATTCGCCACTGCGGCGGCACTTGCCGTGGTTAAACCTCCCGAGGCTCCGGTGACGTATCAAACCCAAACCCCCTTGAAAGTGACGCCACTGGCGGCCAAGCTTGCCACGCAAATCGCGCCAGATGGTAGCGCACCGTATATCAATCAAACGCGCATTAAAAGTGGCGATAACGTGGCAGCATTGCTGAAGCGCCTGGAAGTAAGCGAGGAGGGCTTACAACATTTCCTCGTCCATAATGAAGCCGCGCGTTCTATTTACAAATTGTACCCCGGTCGCACCGTAGAGGCGGCTCTTGATGGCAACGGCCGGCTGGTGTGGCTACGTTACAAACATACGCCCAATGGCAAGGACGATCAAGGCAACCCCGCTGCCAAGTGGCTAGAGGTAACGCCCACGGAAGACGGGGGCTTTGAAGCACAAGAGCAAACCAAAATTGCCGAAGTTCAAACCCATGCGGCCGAAGGTCGTATTGAAACCTCGCTATTTGGTGCCACTGAAAAAGCCGGCATTCCGGATGCCATCACCATGCAAATGGCACAAATCCTGGCCTCAAAAATGGACTTCATGAAAGATCTCCATCAAGGCGATGAATTCCGCATCATTTATGAAACGCATACCACGGACGGGCACTACAGCGCCGCCGGCCGCATCCTTGCCTTGGAATTTGTGAACAAGGGGAAAACACACGAGGCCATGTGGTTTCAGCCCGAGGGCGAAAAAGGCGGCTATTTCGATTTTGACGGGAAAAGCCAAAAAGGCGCCTTCCTGAAAACCGCCTTGAAGTTCACCCGCATCAGCTCCAAGTTTGGCATGCGTAAACATCCCATCCATGGCAAATGGACAGGCCACAAAGGGGTTGATTACGCCGCGCCTGCAGGCACCCATATCCATGCCACGGCCGATGGCGTTGTGAAATTCATTGGCCAACAACGTGGCTATGGCAATGTCATCATCCTTCAGCACCACGGCAAGTATTCCACGCTTTATGCCCATCAAAGCCGTTTTGCCAAAGGCTTGCGCAAGGGCTCCAAGGTTAGTCAAGGGCAACATATTGGCTATGTTGGCGCTACTGGTTGGGCAACCGGCCCGCATTTACATTACGAATTCCGGGTCGCTGGCGAACCGAAAGATCCGCTATCCGTGGATCTGCCTGTGGCGCGCTCGCTGGAAGGAAAAGAAATGCAGCAGTTTAAAACTGCAGTTGCCCAATATAAAGATCAAATGCAACTCATTGCACGCCTGCAAAGCGAGGGTACAGAGCTGGCTCAGCGCTAAGTCATGGCGGCGTCGCATGTGGCCAGCACCGGCACCCACTACATGGGCCTGATGTCTGGCACCAGCCTGGATGCTGTTGATGGGGTGGTTGCCCGGTTTAACAACAACGGACAACCCACCCTGCTGGCGCAAACCAGCTGTGCACTGCCCGCTTCCCTGCGGCAACAGCTGCTGGCCTTAAACACCCCTGGGGACAATGAGCTACACCGAGCCGCCCTTGCCAGCAACGCCCTAACCCAAATATACGCCCAAACCGTTAGCCAACTCTTACACCAAACAGGCCTAACCGCCACGCAGATTCAAGCCATTGGCGCACACGGCCAAACCGTTCGGCATCGGCCTGAACTGGGCTACTCAATTCAACTTAACGCGCCCGCCTTGCTCGCCGAGCGTAGCCACATTGCGGTTATTGCGGACTTTCGGGCACGTGACATTGCCGCACAAGGCCAAGGGGCACCTTTGGTTCCGGCATTTCATCAACAACTATTTCAGGCACAAGCACCCTGTGTCGTCCTTAACCTGGGCGGCATCGCCAACATCTCCATCGTGCACACCGATGGCACGGTGTCAGGCTTTGATACCGGGCCGGCAAATATGTTGCTAGATGCGTGGATTCAAAAACACCAGCAACGCCCCTATGATAAAGACGGCGCTTGGGCGGCTGGCGGCACCGCGCATGAACCACTTGTTGACCACTTGATTGCTTCAGAGCCTTGGTTACAACAAGCGCCGCCAAAATCCACGGGACGTGACCTGTTTAATCTGGAATGGCTCACGCAACGTCTGGCACATGCCCCTAATAACCTTTCTGCCTTAGCCCCACAAGACATCCAGGCAAGTCTTCTGGTGTTTACAGCCCGCACAATTGCTGATGCAATCCACCACGCCGCTCCCGAATCCGCTACGGTGATTGTCTGTGGCGGGGGAGCCCGTAATGGCGCCTTATTACAACGCCTTGCCAGCGAGCTTCCCGGCCATGACGTGCGGCCTTCTAATGTGTATGGAATTGATGTCCAGGCGATGGAAGCCCTTGCCTTTGCCTGGTTGGCCTGGTGCTGGGATCATAATAAAAAGGCTGGCCGCCCCGACGTTACCGGAGCCCAAGCCAGCCGACTATTAGGATGTAAATATCCTGCTTGAAATATAAAACTACGTTGGGAGCTTACGGTGAAAAGGAGGAACCACAACCGCACGTTGAGTTTGCGTTGGGGTTGCGAATCACAAACTGCGCCCCTTCCAGATCATCTTTAAAGTCAATTTCAGCGCCCAATAGGTACTGAAAACTCATGGGATCAACCAGCAACTGTACCCCACCGTTATCGATCGTGGTGTCGTCGTCGCTAATTTCATCATCAAATGTAAACCCGTATTGAAAGCCTGAGCACCCGCCCCCTTGGATGAAGACGCGCAACTTCAAATCAGAATCACCTTCTTCTTCAAGTAAATCCTTTACTTTGGCGGCTGCCGCGTCCGTAAACAATAAGGGCGCAGGAGGTGCCTGCAAATCAACTGAATCAACTTGAGTACTCATAATAACTCCTTGTAATCCTGCCTAGATCGTCTAATTATAACTTAGGGCAATACCGCGGGATAGGATAAACCCGTAGCTTCTGGCAGGTGAAACATTAGGTTCATGTTCTGTACGGCCTGGCCGGAGGCGCCCTTGACCAAATTATCTTGTACCACAAGAATAATTAATTGATTACCATTCCCAGGGCGATGAATGGCGATTCTTACCATATTCCCGCCACGCACAAAGCGGGTTTCCGGACTGCTGCCAGCGGGCATGACATCAACAAACTGTTCATCGGCATAATACGATTCAAATAAATGCTGCACATCCGTAGCGGATGCATGATCTGCCAGCTGTACATACAAGGTGGCAAACATGCCCCGAATCATGGGCACAAGGTGCGGCACAAAAAGCAAGCTTACTTCGCTACCGGCCAAGCCCGTGAGCTGTTCAAAAATTTCCGGGTGATGTCGGTGGCCAGGTAACCCATAAGCTTTAAAGTTATCGCTGGCTTCCGAAAACAATGTTCCTACACTGGCTTTACGGCCAGCGCCAGACACCCCGGACTTACAATCCGCAATAATGGTTGCGCCATTGGTTAAATTTTGCTGATCAAGCAGCGGCGCCAAACCCAACAATACCGTGGTGGGGTAGCAGCCAGGATTGGCCACGACTTGTGCTTGGACAATTTTTTCCCGGTGCAGTTCCGGCAAGCCGTAAATGGCGTCTTTTAACACTTCGGGACAGGCATGCGGCATTTTGTACCATTGCTCAAACGTAGCAGTGTTCTGCAACCGAAAATCCGCTGCCAGATCAATAATACGCACCCCTTTTGCCAGTAAGGCTTCTGCCTGATTCATGGCAACCCCATGAGGCGTGGCAAAAAATACTACATCGCAGGCTTCTAGCTGCGCCTCCTCGGGCGTTTGGAAGACCAGATTCACAAACCCGCGCAAACTGGGAAACATTGCGGCAACCGGAGACCCCGCCTCGGAGCGTGAGGTAATGCAATGCAGGTCAACGTTGGGGTGAACCGCTAGCAAACGCAAGAGCTCGGCCCCTGTATAGCCTGTGCCCCCTACAATTCCTGCTTTAATGCGTTTATCCGATGCCGTCATAGCTGACTCCTTTGCGACTACATAAAAAAACCCCGGAGCGACCGGGGTTTTACCTTGACTGCCTGGACGCCAACATTAGCGCCCCGGATGCGCCAATTAGCGTTTGCTGAACTGCTTGCGACGACGCGCTTTGTGTAAACCAACCTTTTTACGCTCGACAGAACGCGCATCACGCGTCACCAGCCCAGCCTGCTTCAGCGTGGGCTTTAAGCTTTCATCATAATCAATTAAAGCACGAGTAATGCCGTGACGGATAGCACCCGCCTGACCACTTTCTCCGCCACCGCGCACATTCACATGAAAATCAAATGATTCCGTGTGATCGGTTAGTACTAGTGGCTGGCGCACAATCATGCGACCGGTTTCCCGTGCAAAAAACTCATCCACAGGCTTGCCATTGACAACAATGTTGCCCGACCCTTTCTTTAGAAACACACGCGCCACCGAGGTTTTGCGGCGGCCAGTTCCGTAATTCCAATTACCAATCATGATATATCCTTAGATCTCCAGCATTTTAGGCTGCTGGGCAGCGTGGGGATGTTCTGAACCCGCGTATATTTTCAGCTTTTTTGCCATGGCATAACCAAGTGGACCCTTGGGTAACATACCTTTTACTGCTTTTTCCAAGGCACGGCCAGGATAGCGTTGCTGCATGCGCTCAAAAGTGGTTTCGCGAATTCCGCCGGGATAGCCCGTGTGACGGTAATAACGCTTGTCCCTGGCTTTGTTGCCAGTAACAGCAACCTCCGCGGCGTTAATAATAATGATGTAATCCCCGGTATCGACATGGGGAGTGTATTCTGGTTTGTGCTTGCCACGCAGGCGGCGTGCGACTTCGCTGGCCACACGACCGAGGACCTTGTCCTTGGCATCAACAACAAACCATTCACGCTGCACTTCGTGCGGCTTGGCCACAAAAGTTTTCATGATGGTTCCTAAAAACTAAATAAAAGATTTTCCCATTGCGCCAGGGCGTTATTTATCGCCCGTACCCAATTAGAAAAGATTAGCCAGCAATTGTACCATGAAAAAATTAATACTGACAATTAAAAACCCCTTTTCCCTAGCAGGGATGCTCAAGAAAAGGGGTTAGTGAAACCAGTGTTTTATGACTCTTTGCGTTGGCTAGCCAATGCCCGGCGCAGATAGTTGTCATAAGCACCTTCGGCCACGCCATACCATGGCACCACATCATCACGGAATTCCATATAGCTATCGTGAATGCGCTTAAACATTTCATCACGATCGCAGAATTCCTGATAGACCTCATTTGCAGTTTCAAAAGAGGCATCCATGACTTCGCGCGGGAAGGTTTTCAATACCGCCCCATCCGCAATCAAACGACGCAACGCACCAGGGTTGGCGTAGTCGTATTTTGAGCCAAGGTTGGTTCCTGCGGCGCGACAGGCAATTTCAACAAGTTTTTGATACTGCTTGGGCAACGCTTCAAACGCTTCATCGTGCACGTATAGCGACACTTGCGCTGAGCCTTCCCACCACCCTGGGGTGTAGTAGTATTTGGCGACCTTTTGCAAGCCCAGGGCTTCATCATCTGCCGGGCCAACAAACTCAACCGCATCCAGCGTACCTTTTTCCAACGCTGGGTAAATATCGCCACCAGGGATTTGCTGCGGCACCACGCCCATGCGGGCCAATACCTCACCGGCAAACCCGGCCGTACGCATTTTCAGGCCTTTTAGATCCTCTACCGTGTTAATTTCTTTACGGTACCAGCCCCCCATTTGGGTACCCGTGTTGCCTAAGGGGAAGTTAATGATGTTGCGGGTTGCGAAAAGCTCACGCAACAGTTTCATGCCGTCGCCTTCATACATCCAGGAGAACATTTGGTGCGTATTCAAACCAAAAGGTACGGCGGTATCAAAACAAAAACTGGGGTCTTTCCCGTAGTAGTAGTAAGAGGCTGTTTGACCACACTGAACTGTGCCGTTGCCCACCGCATCCATGACCTCAAATGCAGGAACAATTTCACCACCAGGATAGAGACGAATATCGAAATTCCCGCCGGAGGCCTCTTTAACCATATCGACAAACAACTGGGCAGTGGTAAACAGGGGCGGCAACGATGGATTATAGGAAGATGTCATCTTCCAATTGATTTTGGGATTATCCTGAGCAATTGCAGGTGCGGCAAGCGTTGCTGAGCCGGCCACAGCACCCAGGCCGGCCTTTTTGAGAAACGAACGTCGCTGCATGAAAGACTCCTGTTAAAACAAACTGAATTAAAAATTTACGCTGTGCAAAACACAGCAAACACTTAATGTTACCGTTTGTTTAGGAGAATGTAATGCTGGTGTATTCCCTAGGCCATTAAAAAATCCCTTACTGCCCCGCCACTGACATTTGCTCAATGAGTATCGAACCCGACGCCGTGCCGCCACGGCTTAGGCGGTCCGCCCCCACCGCAACAATTTGGGCAAACATATCGCGCAGGTTGCCAGCAATCGTAATTTCTTCGACGGGATGAATAATTTCCCCATTTTCAACCCAATATCCAAAAGCGCCTCGAGAATAATCCCCCGTAACATAATTCACGCCTTGGCCAATTAGTTCAGTCACCAACAGCCCGGTCCCCATTTTTTTCAGCATTGCTGCAAAATCATCCGACGCCGCTGTATGGGTGGAGGTTAATTCCAGGTTATGGGATCCCCCAGCATTGCCGGTGGTTGCCATGCCCAGCTTACGCGCCGTGTAGGTGGATAAAAAATAGCCTTGCAAACGACCCGCTTCAACCACTTTGCGGCGTTGCGTCCCTACGCCTTCCGCATCAAACATGGAGCTCCCCATCCCTTGGGGGACAAATGGATCTTCCAGCAAATGTATATGGTCCGCCAGCACTTGCTGCCCCAAACTATCCAATAAAAAGCTGGCCCCGCGATATAACGCACCGCCGCTGGTAGCCCGCACCAGCGCTCCCACCAGGCCCAAGGCCAGCGGAGCCTCAAACAGCACGGGATAACGTCCGGTGGCAATGCGGCGAGCGCCCAAGCGGGACAGCGCGCGCTGCGCGGCATAGCGCCCCACTTCCTGGGCCTGGTCCAGGGACTGCGATGCACGCGCCACGGAATACCAGTAATCGCGTTGCATGGCGTCCCCCTTGCCGGCAATGGGAGACACCGACAAGCTATGCCGGGAATAGGGGTAGCCGGCTAAAAACCCATGAGTATTGCCCAGGACGAAATGCCCTTGATAGGTATCGATTTCTGCCCCATCCGAATTGGTAATCTGGGGACTTTCCTCTAATGCGGCCTGCTCCGCCTCGCGCGCCAGTGCAACGGCATCCTCCGGAGTCAATGCCCAGGGATGATACAGATCCAAATCGGAAAAATCCTTCGCCAACAACGCTTGATCCGGCAAGACAGCCGCCTCATCCTCCGCGGTATAGCGGGCAATATGCCAGGCGGCCTCTACGGTTTCCTTAATGGCTTGCGGCGAAAAATCCGAGGTGGACGCCGAGCCCCGACGCTGTCCTGCATATACCGTAATGCTTAAGCCACGATCGCGCGTTTGCTCTATGGTATCGATCTCTTGATGACGTACCGAAACAGACTGTCCACTACTTTCGGATACCTCGGCAACCGCATCACTTGCCCCAAGTGTTTTGGCGATATCCAACGCTTGTGCCACCATCGCCTTGAACCGTGACTGGTTTTCAGAGACGGGTAAACGTATAGTAGATGAATCTGACATAATAAAATTTCCTAATCCTATGGATGAATCGCTACTGCCGCCCGTGCCGGCATCAGAAAAACCGAGTAAAACCCAGCGCAAACGTGACATGTTAGAACGACAGAAGCTTGGTGAGCAACTGTTAAACCTGCCAGAGCGCCAACTTCAGGCATTACCGCTAGCGCCACGACTGCTTGAGGCACTGATGGATGCGAAAACCACACGCAGCCGAGAAGGCCAACGTCGTCAATTACAATACATTGGTCGCTTAATGCGCACGACCGATACCGATGCCATAGAAAAGCAGTTACTTTTATGGCAGCATGGACATACCGCTAACGACAAATCACCCACAATACAGGCAGCCGAAGCGCTTGCCAATACCTTAATTGCGCATGATGATGCCCTGACGCAGTTATTAGAGCGTTATCCCCACATAGAAGTTCAACCCTTACGCCAGCTGCTTAGAACGCTACGTCGACGCCAGCACCAAAACCAACCCCTTGGGGAGGCTTGGGAGCGGCTAATACAGCAACTGTCACCCCTTATTCAAATTGATGACCAACCCCTTTAATCAGGAACCCTCAATGAGTTCAACTACCCTGGAATGTATTGAAATTGAAACCCGTGAAAAGCCGGAGTATGCCGTGATCTGGCTACATGGCCTGGGCGCGGACGGCAATGATTTTGTGCCGGTTATCCCTGAATTAAAACCGGACCAACTACCCGCCATCCGCTTTATTTTCCCCCACGCGCCAACCCGTCCCGTCACCATTAATAACGGCATGCGTATGCGCGCTTGGTACGATATTTTCACCACGGAACTGGTCCAACGCGAGGACGAGGACGGCATTCGCGAATCTGAAAGCGCCATCCGTTCATTGATTGCACGCGAAAATATACGCGGCATTCCCACGCAAAACATTGTTCTGGCAGGGTTTTCCCAAGGCTGTGCCATGACATTACATACCGGCTTACGTCTGGATGAACGGCTGGCCGGTATTATTGCGCTTTCGGGCTACCTGCCGCTACAAGACAAATTCCCGACCGAGCGCAAAACCGCAAATGAAGCCACTCCCATATTCATGGGGCATGGCACCATGGATCCTGTGGTGGCAATTTCACGCGGGGAGGCAAGCTACGAGTTACTAAAAGGCCTTGGCTATGCCGTTCAGTGGCATACGTATGCGATGCCACATTCTGTGTGTGCCGAAGAAATTCAGGATATTGCGCAATTCTTGCACCAACACTTAGCGACTAAATAGAGTGATTTATGACGACGCCAACCACTACCATTAAAACCATCGGAATCATAGGGGCGGGAGCCATGGGCACCGGCATCGGTCAAGTCGCGGTTACCGGCGGGTTAACCACGCGGATCTTCGACCAGGACCCCCAAGCCGCCCAAGCGGCTCAGGAGCAAATTACCAAGCGCCTGGCCCGCCAGGTTGAAAAAGGCCGGCTCAGCAACGAGGACTACACACATGCCACCAAGCGCTTACAACTTGCCCATGCCTTGGAAGATTTACAGGATTGTGACCTCGTCATTGAAGCCATTGTTGAAAATGCAGACGTTAAGAAAACCGTTTTTCAGGCATTAGAAGCCATTGTCCGCCCGGATGCGCTGTTGGCGTCCAACACCTCTTCCATCCCCATTGGCAGCATTGCGCAACATTGCAAACACCCCAACCGGGTAGCGGGCATGCACTTCTTTAATCCCGTGCCTTTGATGCAATTGGTAGAAATTATTCCTGCCCCCCACACCCACGCCAGTGTTACTCAAACACTTAGCGAGGTTGGCAAAATCATGGGGCGCACGCCAATTGTGGTGAAAGATAGCCCGGGTTTTCTGGTGAACTTTGGCGGCCGCGCGTTTACCACCGAAGCCATGCTCATCAACTATGAGAACATTGCCAGCCCGGCGCAAATTGATGCCATTATGCGGGATTGCTACCACTTTCGGATGGGGCCCTTTGAACTGGCCGATCTTACCGGGATCGACGTTAACTTCCCCGTGTCCGCCTTCGTGCATGGAGAGTTCTTTAATGACCCGCGGTTAAAATCCAGCCCCCACCATCGCTATATGATGCAAACGGGTCAATTAGGCCGCAAAACGGGGCAGGGTTTTTACACCTACGGCGACGATCAAACACGGCCCAGCGCTGATAGCACCACCACCGAAACCGCGGCCACCACTGTAATTGTTCCTGTGGCCGATACGCGCCTGCAATCCATTCTTGATTCAGCTGGCCTGCAATGCCTGGCGAACGATGATGGTGAATCGCCCATTCTTATCGCCCCACAAAGCGAAGACGCAACAGCATACCTCCTGCGCCACCAGCTCGAGGCGGTAGCCCATCGGGTTGTTGCATTGGATACCATGGGGGATACTGGAACGCGCCTCACCCTGATGGGCACGCCCGGTACCGATCCCGCAATGGTGAACCGCGTCTTGGCTGCTTTACAAACCATACGCAAGGTGTGTGTGATTAATGATTCCCCAGGCTTTGTTGGCCCACGAATTGTGGCCATGATTGCCAACCTGGGCTGTGAAATGGCCCAAACGGGGGTTGCGGACCCACACGACATCGATAAAGCCATGCGTCTGGGGCTAAATTACCCGCAAGGGTCGCTGGAGTTTTGTGAAAGCCTGGGAGTGGAAACCGTGTATCACTTGCTGAGGCACTTGCAGGCATTAACGGGCGACGACCGCTACCGCCCCAGTGGGTGGTTACGCCGTCGCGCCCAACTAAAATTGCCGATTCATACCCCTGACCTGCGACAAACGCAGTAACACAGGGCCGGTTTATTCATCGTCGGAATGAATCTGCAACGCTTCTAAAAACCGGGACACCATGTTGTAGGTGGCAATGGTTGCGGTGAGCTCCACGAACTGCTTGTCGTCAAAATACGCTTTTACCGCCGCAAAAACGTCGTCCTCTACCTGCACATTTACGGTCATGGCATCGGTATACGCCAAGATGGCCTTCTGCTTTTCATCAAAGGCATCGGAATCTTGCCAATTTGGCAACGCCTCCAGCTGTGTTTCCGTAAGGCCTTCTTTTAACGCAATGGGCGCATGCTGATCTGCTTCATAAGGCGCCCGGTTTACCAAGGCAACCCGCATAATCACCAGCTCTCGAATATCGCCTGCTAAAGAACTGTGGTGCCGAATGCCCGTTAAGTGGTTCAACCAGCCTTGGGCAACAACAGGACTGTGCAACAACATTTGATACAAGATCAACACACTGCCGCGTTCTGCAGTAATTTGATCTGCCAAGGCTTTTATTTCGGGTTGGGTAAAGTCGGCATAAGGTAATCTGGCCATCGTTTCTTGCTTCCTGACTAAGTAAATCCTGTTAGTTTACAGTACTTGCTGAACGGTTTTTACAAAACGCGTCACGATGCGATTAATATCGTCTTCAGAGCAGATAAATGGCGGTGCAAAAAGTACGTGATCCCCGCGTTTGCCATCGACAGTGCCTCCCGCCGGGTAAATCATCAACCCATTATTCAGCGCCTGCTGTTTTAGTTTGGCATGGGTTTTGCGGTCGGGATCCAGGGGTTCTTTCGTGGCCCGGTCGTGTACAAATTCCACCCCAATAAATAAACCCACGCCACGAATGTCGCCCACATTCGGATGATCTTGCAATTGATCAGCAAGCTGCTCGCGCATTTGCACGCCACGCTGGTGAACGTTGCTTAACAAATCCTCTTGCGCAATATACTGCTGCACGGCGAGGCTTGCGGCACAGGCGGTGGCATGGCCCATATAGGTATGCCCGTGCTGAAAAAAGCCACTGCCATCGACAATTGTTTGATAAATGGTGTCGCTGGCGATGGTTGCCCCAATGGGTTGATAACCTGCACCCAAGCCCTTGGCAATGGTAATAATATCGGGGACAACCGCATACTGCTCACAAGCAAAAGTAGTGCCCGTGCGCCCCATTCCGGCCATCACCTCATCGAGAATGAGCAATACACCATGCTTATCGCAAACTTCACGAATCTTTGCAAAATACGTCTCTGCAGGCGGCAAGACACCCGCGGTGGCACCACCAACCGTTTCGGCCACAAAGGCCGCCACATTTTCAGGTCCCAGTTCTGTAATTTTGTCATCCAGTTCTTGCGCCAAGCGACTGGCATAGGCGGCCTCTGTCTCGTCCGCTTTCTGATCACGATACATATAACAGGCGGACACATGATGCGACGGCAGCAAAATGGGTGTAAACATCTCACGACGCAAGGCATTCCCCCCAATGGATAGTGCCCCCAGGGTGTTGCCGTGGTAGCTTTGCTGACGAGCGATAAACCATTTTTTGGAGGTTTCACCACGCTCCACAAAATATTGACGTGCCATCTTTAATGCCGCCTCAATGGCCTCAGAGCCTCCCGACAAGAAATACACATGGTTCAAGTTTCCTGGCGCCTTGGCGGCAAGCCAATCCCCTAGCTGTTCTGCGGCTTCAGTGGTAAAAAATGATGAGTGCACATAGGCGATTTTTTCAATTTGATCCTTGATGGCCTGGTTAATGACGGGATGTGCGTGACCCAGGCAGGTAACAGCAGCACCGCCAGAGGCATCAATATAGCTGTTGCCTTGTTGATCAAATACCTCTATGCCGCGGCCATGCGTAACAATGGGCAACTTGTGCCGGGGTTGTCGATGAAATACGTGAGACATGATGGATTGCCCTTATTAAATTCAACATATGAATCTTCATAATAGTATTTTCAACAAACAATTCAAGCAATAGCTGCAGTATCGGCCACCCATGGGTAATGTGTCGCTTTTTCAATACATATTTCCGGAAAACATTACAATGGGGCCGTTTGTTGCCATATGAATGCTTCTTATGCCTTCTCCCAAAAGCACACCGCCTAACACGCTCAGTGCATTAAACCATCGTTTGCAACAGGCGTTTGCCAGCATGACGCCTCAATTTCAAATTGGCGCGCGCTACCTGCTTGACCACCCACGGGCGGTCTCGCTTTATTCCATGCGCCACATCGCCCGCGAGGCTGGTGTTCAGCCCGCCACCCTGGTTCGACTGGCCCAATCGCTTGGCTTTTCGGGTTGGCAAGCCCTTAAACAAGTGTTCATTGACCACTTGCAAAATACCCCGGAAACCTATGCCAATCGGGCGCGGGCACTCATTAATACGCCTGCCGAACACGCCGGTAGCCAGCAAACGTTGCAGGCACAAATCACGAACTTGCAACAACTGCAATCCGTGCAAGTCGATGCCCTGAATCAAGCCGTTCAATGGATCAGCCAGGCCAAACACGTTTATATTGGCGGGTTTCGTGCCTCATACGCGGTGGCCTTTACCCTTCATTACTTATACCGATTATTCCGGCGTTCGGTGACCTTACTCACTGCCCCCGCCGGCACGTTGGAAATGGACCTGGATGCCATTCATCCACAAGATGTCGTCGTCATTATCAGTTTTGCGCCCTATTCTAGCGAAGCACTTAAGGTGTTTGAGGCCGCCAAGGCTGCCAACGCGCGGATTGTCAGCTTATGTGATAGTGTCGTTGCACCAATGGCACCCGGCGCCGATGTGGTGCTTACCTTTCCAACCGCCACCCATTCATTTTTTCCATCCGTCACCAGTGCAACTGCGCTTGTAGAAATTCTTGTTGAACAACTTTTATTTGCTGCCGGCGAGCAAGCAATTGATGATTTACAGCGTCGTGAAATGCGCTTGCACGCGACGGGCGCCTATATTCCTTAATCATGTTAATCATGGATACCCCAACGCTTACTTATTCTGAATTTTCCGGTACGCCGTTTCAAATTGGATTTGCCAGTGGCCAATATGGTGCCAGCGCTTTTCATACCACCATCTATGAAAGTAAGATATGGGAGCAGCTGCGTGAACATAGCGATTCTGAGGTATTGGAAGCGCTACAAACCGCTACCCAACAGCACTTTCCACATATCTGGGATGAGCTACAAGGCTTGGCAAAAGGGCTGGAAGCCCCATTTGACGATGTTTTTCTATGGAACTGCAAAGGCGAATTCCTGGCAGATATTCCTTATCACAGTGCCACCCTGGCGCAGATCACAGATACCAAGCCGCGGATTACGCAAAGCATTAATGCCGATACCCGCCTGGCAAAGCATTGTACGTTGGCAATTATCACACCCGATCTGGAGCCAGCGTTTGCCACCCTGGTTATTCCCGGCAATCTGGCGGGTAACTATGCGGGGGTATCAGAGCATGGTCTTGCCATTGCCATCAATCCCATCGCAATGAGTCAACCGCAAGCAGGCGTCCCCAGTGCGGTGCTGGGTCGTGCCCTGTTTAATCAAAGCGACCTTAGCAAAACCATCAAACTGATTAACCAGACCGAGCGTGCCGGTGCCTGTCATATAGTGCTGAGCCAACAAGGCAGTAAAACAGCGTTAAGTATTGAGTTTAATGGGTCCGAATTTATCGCTACCCCCATTCAATCCTTGTTGCTGCACACCAACCACCTTACCGATGTTTCCCGTGGAGCAGCAGGACAAAGCGTTGCCGATAAGGCGCAATCGACCAGGCGCTTGCAGCATTTGCAAGCCTTTGCAGAAAGCATGGATGTGTCCGACCCGTTGGCCATTCTTGCCAAGGCGGAGGCAGAAGAGCTTGAAGCCGTCCCCACTGCCACCCGCCAGTTTTTTGCCACAGTGGATTGTCAAATCACGGCAGATGAAGTGGTGTGGGATGTGTATGACCATCCCACGGGCGCGGCCCGCTTTCGCATGACCAATGCCCACCACTTATGAGCTTGAGCACTCATGAGCCTGTCAAGGCCGCGTCCGCTTGCACATCTGCATGATAGGATGAGCGCACCATAGGACCAACAGCGGCATGGCTAAAGCCCAGGGCATACGCTTCGCGCTCAAGCGCTGCAAATACATCCGGATGGGCATAACGCTCCACCGATGCATGGTGCGGTGACGGCTGCAAATACTGTCCAATGGTAAGCATATCAACGTTATGACGACGCAAATCTTGCATCACCGATATGATTTCGTCATCCGTTTCCCCCAAGCCCAACATGAGTCCGGATTTGGTGGGTATGTCGGGATGCCGCGCTTTAAAACGGGCTAACAAGTCAAGGGAATGTTGATAATCTGCCCCCGGGCGCGCCATTCGATACAAGCGTGGCACGGTTTCCAGATTATGGTTCATGATGTCGGGCGGAGTTTGTGACAAGATGTCTAGCGCCTTATCCAAACGCCCCCGAAAATCCGGCACCAGCACTTCCACCCGGGTGTTTGGAGAACGCTGCTTTACTTCGCGAATACAAGCCTCAAAATGTGCCGCCCCGCCATCCCGTAAGTCATCCCTATCTACCGAGGTAATCACCACATGGGCCAGTTTCATCAGCATCACGCTATGGGCCAGGTTCGCCGGCTCATCTGCATCCAGGGCATCGGGGCGCCCGTGCGCCACATCACAAAAAGAACAACGGCGCGTGCACCTATCCCCCATAATCATAAAAGTTGCCGTGCCCTTGCCAAAACACTCGCCGATGTTGGGACAAGCCGCTTCCTCACACACCGTATGCAAGCGATGCTCCCTAAGGGTTTCTTTGATTTCAAAATAGCGCGAGCCTGGCGAAGGCGCGCGAGCACGGATCCACTCCGGCTTTTGCAAGCGCTCTGGGCGCACCTTGGGAAGCCGTCGCTGTAAAACCTTGTCTGCCCCTCTCAGCTTGGCTGAATGCCCGGGGCGCACCGTTGGTTTATGAGATTCTGAAGAACGAGGGATTGTCATAGATACATCCTTGGGCACTAACGCCCGGTCCAATGTGGTGCACGCTTTTCAATAAAGGCGTCAATGCCTTCGCCGGCATCCTCCGCCATCATGTTCTCTGCCATCACGTTACCCGCATACGCATAGGCTTCTGATAACGGCAGAGCTGCTTGGCGTTTTACCATGGCCTTGCCCGTGCGCACCGCAACCGGGCTTTTGGCGCAAATCACATCTACCAAGCGTTGGGTTTCTTCTTCTAATGCCTCGGGCGCCACGACGCGATTTACCAAGCCATAATCCTGCGCCTCCTGGGCCGAAATAAATTCCCCGGTGACCAGCATTTCAAAAGCTTTCCTGGGAGAAATCGCCCGCGTTAACGCCACTGCTGGCGTGGAGCAAAACAAGCCCACATTAATACCGGACACCGCAAAGCTTGCAGCATCGCTGGCCACCACCAAATCACAACTTGCTACCAGCTGGCAGCCCGCCGCTGTCGCCATGCCATGAACTTTTGCAATCACCGGAACGGGCAAGTTAACAATCGCCTGCATAACATCGCTGCAACGCGAAAACAGCGCCTGATAATACGCCTGCTCCGGATTGGCGCGCATTTGCTTGAGGTCGTGGCCGGCACAAAAAGCCTTACCGCGCGCCTCTAACACCACACATTGCAAAGCAGGATCCTCATGCAGCGGTGCCAATGCCGCCTGTAGGGCGTCTAGCAGCGCTTCTGACAAGGCGTTAAATTGCTTGGGACGATTCAAGGTGAGGGTGACGACATCGCCGTGGCGGGCCGTCAATAACACCGCATTTTCAGTGGTTTCCTGTGTCATGGCCTTCCTCATGAATTGGTTGACGCTGATAGTTCTTTATCGCCGTACACAATGCCTGTGCAACGCGATCCCCCAAGTCTTGCACACCAATAGCCACCCCACAAGCACGCAAATCAATTGTTGGGGTATGACGTTGCCCGCAAGGAAGAATGCCTGCAAATGGCTGCAAGTCCATCGCGACGTTTATTGCCAGCCCATGATAGGTGCAACCATTACTGATTTTTACCCCCAGGGCACCAATTTTGGCCAATGTGACATCGGCACCGCCCCTGATCTGCGGCACATATACCCCCGGGGATCCTGGCTTGCGACATGCCATGACGTTGAGCGTGCCCAGCACGTCAATGGTGACCTGTTCAAGCAACCGCACATATTCTTTGGCATACAGGCCATAACGGCGCAAATCCAATAATATGTAGGCGACCAGCTGGCCCGGCCCATGATACGTGACCTGCCCGCCACGGTCGCAATGGACCAATGGGATCTCACCGGCGTGTAATACATGATCAAGGCTTGCCGCCCGCCCCAAAGTATAAACAGGCTCGTGCTCTAACAACCAGATCTGATCTGGCGTGCTGGCGTGGCGCTGGTGCGTGTAATCGCGCATGCGCTGCCATACTGCCGGGTATGGGGAACGGGGGAGCCAGTGAACTTCAATCACAATTACAGCACGAAAGAAACCAGCGGATGGCCGTGCAGCCGCTGGTAAATATCATCGAGATGCTGGCGCGACTGCGCGGTAATCCGGAACGTCAAGCCCAAGTAATTCCCCTTTCTGCTGGGTCGCATTTCTACCGATGCAGGATCAAACTCCGGATCAAACTCCCGAATGACATCGGCAATTTCTTGGGCAAAGTTTGGCTGGGATTTCCCCACCACCTTGATTGGCATCTCGCACGGATACACCATTGCGGCCAAGTGTTCCTCGGGTGGGTTGTTGTTACACATCAGGCTTGCTCCAGGTTATCGATAACCTGATCATACGCTGACCGCAGCTTTTGATACAACGGGCCAGGCGTTCCGCTGCCAACGGGCTGGCTATTAAATTGCACGATGGGCAGAATTTCTGTGGTAGCGGACGTCAGCATTAGCTCATCGGCAGTTGCTACTTCATGCTCGGCAATTGGCCGTACCTCAAGCTCCAGCCCCACTTGCGCCACCAGCTCTTCCACAAAACCGTAGCGGATGCCTTCCAGAATTAAATTCGTTTTAGGGGGGGCCAGCAAGCGCCCGTCTTTAGCGACCCAAATATTGTTTGAGGAGCCCTCGGTTAAATAACCATCGCGAAATTGAATGACATCATCCACCCCGGCATCAACTGCCGCTTGTTTGGCCAACACATTCCCGAGCAAGGAAATGGATTTGATATCGCAACGCAACCAGCGAATATCCGGAATTGCTATCGCCGATAAGCCTTGTTCACGTCGCTGCGCACAGGGGCGCTCAAACGGTGAAACCATGCAGAAAATTGTTGGGGTGGAATTTTTAGGAAAGGCATGATCGCGGCGCGCTATGCCACGCGTCACCTGCAAATAAACCATGCAATAACGATGATCCTCGCGATGGATCAAATCCGTAATGAGCGCTTCCCAATCTGCCCGGTCCATATCCACCGAGATTCTTAAATCCGCAAGGTTTTTTTCTAACCGGGTAAGGTGTTGCGCCATACGAAATGGCCGACCGCTGTATACGGGCACCACCTCATAGACGCCATCCCCAAAAATGAACCCGCGATCAAGCACGGAAATACGGGCATCCCCCAAGCGCAGGTACTCCCCGTTTAAATAGACAATGCTGTCGACATCAACGTCGGCATCGGTGATCATAATTTGCCCCCTTTTTTAATCAAAGATTCTTCTGGCCTTATCGATTAAACGGCCAAAAAAGCCCGCTTCCGGAATATTGTCCATGACGCGTAAATCTTGTTTAACAAGCACGTTGCCATCGAGTGACACCTGCAATTCCCCAACCAGGTCATCTTTTGTTAACGGCGCGATTAACGGCTGGGTGTACTGGGCCACGGGATCGATATCGTCCCCCTTACCGCGAGGAACGGTTACCCACAGTGCCTGGTCACTGCCAAGGCCAACAACGTCCGCCTCGCCTTCCCACACCCGTGCCTGAACGGCAGGGGCATCCTTGTCAAACAATTTAATGGTGTCGAAGTTTTGAAAGCTCCAGTTCAAAAGCTTCAAACTGTATTCCGCGCGTGCGGCGTCACTGTCTGCGCCAATAACGATGGAGATTACGCGCCGATCATCGCGTAACGCTGTGGACACCAAACAATACCCGGCAGACTTTGTGTGACCGGTTTTCAGGCCATCCACCGTGCTATCGGTCCACAACAGCCGGTTACGATTGTTTTGCTTAATATCGTTATAGGTGTATTCCTTTTGGCTGTAGTAATGAATGTGTTGCGGAAAGTCCTGAATTAAATTGCGTGCCAAAATGGCCAAATCGTAGGCCGATGTTAGGTGATCTTCGCCTGGCAAGCCACTGGAATTTTCAAAATAAGTGTTGGTTAGCCCCTGGCGTTCCGCTTCCTGATTCATGAGCGCGGCAAAGCTGGACTCACTGCCGGCCAAGGCTTCAGCCAATGCTACCGTGGCATCGTTACCCGATTGCACAATCATGCCCTGCAACAAGTCATCAACAGTAACCTCGGAGCCGGGGTTGATAAACATTCTTGAACCCTCGGTTTTCCAGGCAGTTTCGGACACATGAACGGTTTGGTCCAAATCGAGCTGCCCCTCTTCCAACGCGTTGAAAATCAAATAGGCTGACATCAACTTCGTTAGTGATGCCGGCTCGATTTTCTCGTTAGGGTTATGAGAGGTGATAATTTGGCCACTGTTTGCGTCCATGGTGAGCCACGCTTTGGCTTCAAGCTGGGGTGGCGGCACAGACGATAACTCCCCTACCTCAACAAGACTGGGGCTGGCATTTTGCGCCTGTAAGGGCAGCGCAAACAATACCGCTATGGCGGCTACCAACAGGCCACTTACAGGTAAGAATCGGCGAAATGAAAGCATGGCATTGACTTCATGGTTATTAATAAAATTATTGCAAACAGGGGAATGTGCAAGCGTTATTATAGACAGGGTGGGTACGGAAAACCTATAAAAATCTCGCCTAAAGGGCGGCCAATCGCCCTGCTACCAAATCCCGCAAGGTGAGCAGCTGCCCATGAAAAAAATGTCCAGCCCCGGGAATCACCACCACAGGAAGCTGTGCATCCCGGGCAAAATCCATGGTTTCCGACAACGGCACCACATCGTCATTCTCACCATGAATTAATAAAGTGTGTGACGGCAAACGTGCCTTCCTGGGCTGAAACCGCTGCACCGCCGGCCCTGCTAATATTACTGCGTCCGGGCGCCTGGCCTGGTGTTCTTCGAGATGGGTATACAGCTGGGCGGCAATTGATGTCCCAAACGAAAAGCCCCCCAACAGCCACGCCCCCTGGGCCAGTTGCGGCCACGCTTGCGTGAACTGCTCTACGACCAACAACATGTCTTCAAATTCCCCACGGCCGTGATCGAATGTCCCTTCGGATTTTCCCACCCCACGGAAGTTAGGCCGTACCGTAACCAACCCCGCCTCACCCGCAGCCCGGGCAATCGTGGTAACAACTTTATTGTCTCGCGTGCCCCCTTGCTGGGGATTGGGATGTAAGACAAGCGCCCAACCCGTGGGCGTTTCCGCCGGCCAATCAATGACACAATCAATTGCACCAGCACCTCCTTGATAAACCACTGTTTCTTTTTTCCGGGCCATGATCCTATTAACTACCTACTAAAATAACAACACAACAACGTGCACGGGTACACTATAAAACATCTTGGCACCCGACCTCTACATAACAATTTCAATCGCTTACAATCCTGCCATCATGAACCTGCAGCCACCGCCAATCCAACTCCCAACCCCCGCTGTGCTTGAAGCGACACTACGGCACCGACTCATACAATACAACGCCATTCGTTGGGTGGCTACCACGGGATCCACCAATACTGATTTGCTTCACGACCTTAAGCAAGCAAACGCTACGCCTTTAACCCCCTGCCTGCTAGGCAGTCATGAACAAACCCAAGGCAAAGGCAGGGCCGGTCGCCACTGGGCCAATCAGGGGGGCCACCACCTCATGTTTTCATGCGGTTTTACGACTACACTGGAGGCAAATCTATTACCTGCGGTTGCGCCTTATGCCGGGCTTTTCGCCTGTCTTGCCCTACGACGCCTGCTTCCTGAAACCCTGCAATCTCAGCTCACCCTAAAATGGCCAAATGACCTAGAATGGCAGGGATCCAAGCTGGCGGGCATTCTTGTTGAAGCGGCTCGCGTGCCCCCCTATCATAACGCCGCCAACCGTCTTGTCGTGATTGGCATCGGGATTAATCTGGCCGGGGCAGCCTCCCTTGGCAAGGCACTGGATCGCCACATCGCCGATTGGCAGACCATCGAGCAACAGGCCAGGCAGGCGGACGTGAAGCACTGCGTAGCGGGGGCAGACGATCTTGTCACTCCTATCGCGAACCAGTGGGTAGACATGATGCGGGAAATAAATCGTGATGGGCTGCGCAATCTTGCCCCGGCCTATCAACAAGTTGATGGCCTTTTCAATCGCAAGGTGAACATTATGGATAATGAACAACTGCTGCTAAGCGGGTCAGCCAAGGGCCTGGACGCTCGCGGGGCGCTCGTCGTCGAGGATGCCCAGCACACCCGGCATGCCATCGTGGTTGGCGAAGTATCGGTGCGTAAGTCCTAAGCCTGCTATGCCCCTGCTATGAATCCATACGACGTCTACGCGCTGCTTGATCTTGGCAATAGCCGCTTGAAATTAGGGCTATATCAGGCCCGTACGGGGCAACGAGAACCCCAACCATTAGCCATTCCTTATACCCAACTGGACGATGCCGTCACCTGGTTGCGACAGCAAAGGCTTTCTCCACAAATGGCCTTGGGGGTTTCCGTTACCCGCCCCCAAAACGTGGACAAGGTTACGCGCTTACTGCATAGCGCCTTCGGAATTGACATACAGTGGCTTACGCCCAGCGAACAGGCCGCGGGGGTGTTTAACAGCTATCAGCATGTCAAACAGTTGGGGGCCGACCGTTGGGCAGCCATTTTGGGGCTGGCCCATCTTCACCAACCGGCGCACAAGCCCCTGCTACTTGCCAATTTTGGGACCGCCACCACCATTGATACCGTATTGCCGCTACGCTTATCGTCGCATGCGCCACGCGTTTGCAAAGCAACTACCAACATTCAATGGGTCTTTGAAGGGGGCATGATCCTGCCCGGCGTAAGCCTAATGCGCACCATACTGAATCAGGGCACTGCCCAACTGCCGTTAGCCGCCGGTCAAGTCGTACCGTTTCCCACCAACACCCAGGACGCCATTCATACGGGCATTATTGCCGCTCAGACAGGGGCCGTATTGCGTCAATGGGATTTGCTGGCGCATCAGTTCCCCGAGCACCCGCCCTTGCTGTATGGCACCGGCGGCAACTGGGCGTTTGTGCAGCAAGAATTGGAAGTGCAGCTGGCCCACCGTCAGGGCGCCACGGCGCTGCCAGCACATGGGTGCAGCACCCTTCATGCGCCCGCCTTGACCGGTTTACAAAGCTTGCTTGCTAGCGGGACTCAAACCCGTGATATTTTTTCCCGAAGGCCACGGTAGCGTGGAAAAAACCCTGTTTGCTACCACAATCGTAGCGGGTACCGTCGTATTGGTAGCCAAACACTGGGCGCTTTTTCGTTAAGCTGGCGATGGCATCCGTCAACTGGATTTCCCCCCCAAAGCCAGGCTTTGTTTGCCTGAGATAATCAAAAATTTCTGGCTCTAGCACATAGCGCCCCACCACTGCCTGGGTAGAGGGTGCTTTTTCAGGAGCAGGCTTTTCAACAATGCTTTGCACCTGCGTGGTGTGGGCATCAACGGGCGCGCCAGCAATAATGCCGTATTTATTGGTTTCGGACGCAGGCACCTCTTGAATGGCCAATATACTGCCATTGTGTTGATGGGCAGCGTCTACCAATTGCTGCGTCACCGAGGTTTCGGCATCGAGCAAGTCATCGGCCAGTATGACAGCAAAGGGCTCATTGCCCACGATGGGTGCCGCACATAACACGGCGTGTCCCAGGCCAAGCGGCACCGCTTGTCGCGTATAAATGCAATTAACATTGCTGGGCAGCAGGTTTTTTACCATGTCTAGCTGCCCATTTTTCCCTTTGGCCGCCAATTCCATTTCCAGCTCGGGTACGCGATCAAAATGATCTTCTATCGCACGTTTATTACGACCTGTCACAAAAATCAATTCTGTAATTCCTGCCGCCAATGCTTCTTCAACCGCATATTGAATTAACGGTTTGTCGACAATGGGCAACATTTCTTTGGGCATGGCTTTGGTTGCCGGTAAAAAACGGGTACCCAAACCCGCCACGGGAAAAACAGCTTTACGTATAGGTTTCATAGAGGGAAATCAGAATTTAATCATTAATAGCGCCGGGAATAACGGCATGATGGTTACGCTGGTCAAGCAATTGGGGGCTGCGACCTTGTTCTGCCGGTGGCACCCCAAAAAACCCCTGACCATAGGTAAATAGCACGATATTTGCAATCACGAGCAGTAGCAGTAATAAACGCATAATAAATACAAAATGATGTCAAATAACCCGCGTGGAAGCTATTGTAATTTATTCAATGCTGTCAAGACGCGCGCAACAGCACCCTTATGTTTTTGCACCCAGTGTAGGCCAGCCTCACCCATGCGTGAATGGGTGGTTGCATCCTTTAACAAACCCATGGCCTGATCAATCGCCTGTTCCGGACTGCTAACCCTAAGCGCCGCCCCTTCCGCCACCGCATCGGTAACGGCTTGCTGAAAATTCCGGGTGTAGGGCCCTACGATAACGGGAATCCCCACGGCACACGCTTCAATAAAATTTTGTCCGCCAAATTTTTCAAAACTTCCACCAACAATAGCGACATTACTGGCTGCATAATAGCGCGGCATTTCTCCCAGACTGTCACCCAATAAAATTAACGTTGACTGACAGGCCCGGGCGACCACCGCCAAGCTTCTGCCTTTTTCTGCCAAGGCCGAACGACGCAAATATGGCAAACCCGTTTCAGCGATTAGGTCGGCAACCTGATTAAACCGCTGAGGATGCCGCGGCACAATACAAAACAAAACACTGTCTGCCAAGGATTCGCCCCGTGCCTGACGGCGCTTTTCCTGCTTGTATATGGCCTGAATAAAGGGCCACTCTTCCCCATCTCGGGTACTGGCAATAACCACCACCTTGCGTTGCAAATGCTCGGCAAACTCCCGTCCCTGTCGAATCTGACTGGGGGACAAGGCGACATCAAACTTGAAATTGCCCGACACACGCACGGCTTCCGCACCGGCCTGCTCCAGGCGCTGCGCATCTTGCAAAGTTTGCGCATAAACGGCATGCAGGCTGCGATAGGCTTGTCGCATGACTTGGCCCAAACGCAGGGCCTGGCGTAACGATTGATCGGAAAACCGTGCACTCACCAGAAACATGGGGGTGCCGGCCGCCCGACTGGCAGCAATCAGGTTGGGCCAGACCTCACGTTCCATTAGCACCCCTGCTTTCGGCTGATAATGCGCAAAAAAGCGTTTCACAACCCCTGGAAAATCGTACGGCAACCATTGTTGCTGTAATTGACCTGCCTGAATCGCCTGCTGAAATGCTCGCGCGCCTTCTTCCCGGCCAGTCGCCGTCATATGGGTTAGCAACACGGGTTTCCCCTGGTCGAGCAATGCCTGCACAAACGGCTGAACCGCACGCGTTTCCCCCAAGCTCACGGCGTGCACCCAGATCGCCTGGCGCAAAGGTTTATGCGCGCCATAGCGCCCAAAGCGGGCATCTGACATGACGCCCCAATGCCCCCCGGAACGACGCGCTCGCAACCCCATCCATACCAACAGGGCCGGCGATAGTAAGCGAATAAGAAAGGTATAAGAAAATCGGTTCATGACAACCCACGCGAACCTGGCAATGACAATGCCTGATGAATGGCGGCCAACACAGTTTCAACCGAAGGAGGTTGATCGCGCTCCCCCAAGCTTGCGGTATACGCATCCCCTTGCAATGGGGTTCGTACCGGGGTTGACGCAATATATAGACCAATGGTGGGGCGCCCCAAAGCTGCAGATAAATGTGTTAGGCCGCTGTCCAGACCCACCATGAGAGTTGCTCGGGCCAGCACCTGCGCGACTTCAGTAAGCGCCATTCGTGGCAGCACCTCTGCCTGCGGAAATGCCTGCACCAACGCCTGCGCCCGTTGCGCTTCCGCGGCATTGCCGGCAAGCACTTTCAAGCCCAGATTGCGTGCCTCTAACGCTTGAAACACCTGCTGCCAAGCGTCGGATGGCCAAAGCTTATCGTCGCGACTGGCGGAGGGCATGATCACCACATAGGGCTGCGTTTCAACACCCTGGGTAAAAGCCTGCAAGCCAAAATTTGGTGGGCCTTCGTAGCGATAGCCTAACGCCAGGCTGGCCAATAACCGTTGTCGTATCACCGCTGGCTGCCAAAACTCAACCCGGTGTTTTACATGGTAAAAAAATGAAGCGAGTGGCTCACGGGCGGATTTTCGATCTAAGCCATGGCGCTGCCCGTGCGTTTGCCGCACCAACCAAACGGATTTCATGAGCCCCTGCATATCCAGTACCATATCATAGGACTGGGCCGCCAACTGTTGCCGTAACGCTGCCCGCTCCTGGCGGGTTTGTGGAGACCACCAGGTTTTGCGCCAGCGACGATGCGCCACCGGAATCACTTCCCTGACCGCAGAGTGCCAGCCTGGAATCTCGGCAAAGGCCTCTTCTACGATCCAATCTATTTGGCTATGCGGAACATAATGTGCCATATCAGAAATTGCCGGCAACATATGAATCAAATCCCCCAGGGAAGACGTCCGGACAACGAGGATCTTTTTAGCCATAACCTAATAATAGCCCCTTAGCCAGCAGGCCGCTGGCGCCACTCTAACCAGGCAATCGCCACGCCACTGGTACATATGATTAGAATACCCAGCCACGTTAAACTATCGGGGAACGCTCCCCATACCAGCCACCCCAGGCCCGCGGCACTAACAATTTGCAAGTACAAAAACGGCGCTAACACAGATGCGGGCGCGAATCGATAGGCCTGAATCTGTAACAAATGCCCCAAGCCACCCCAAAACCCCATGCCCAACAGCACCAGCCATTGCATAAGGGTGAGTTCGCGTAACACCACAAACTCTGTTAGCAGCACAAATGGCAACGCCAGCGTTAAAAACACTGTCCCAAAGGCACCACTCCACAACAAGGTTGTCATGGGATCATCCAGCGCCACCCGGCGCGTGGTGAGGAACTGTACCGAAAATAACAACGCGGTTATCAGGCCGAAGGTAACGCCAATGGGATTTAAACCACTGCTGGGCCGAATCACAATCAGGACCCCGATAAACCCCACAATGGCTGCAACCCAGCGCGACAATCGCATAGGCTCCCCAAGCGCCCACGGGGCCATGGCTAGCATTAATAATGGCGCCAGAAAGTTAATGGCAGTGGCTTCGGCCTGCGGCAAAAAATGCAGCGCCGTAAACAACGACAAGGTGGCCAGCAACATGGTGGTGCCCCGCAGCAACTGGGCACCCATGCGTTGGGTGCGCCAAATCCGCCAACCCTTTAACGGGATCACCAGGCAGCTGACCAGCATCATATGCACCACATAGCGTATCCACACCATAAACCATAGGGAAACGCCCAAACTCATGACCCATTTGCCACTGGCATCCAAGGTTGATAAGGCCCAGGTCGACAGGACCAACAACACAATGCCCGCAATGGGCGCACCGGGATTGTTCTGGTTCAAAGTGGTTTTAGCCCCTGCTTAAACTCCTGCGCCCGGGTCACGTAAGAGGCAGCATTTTCCCGCAACCCCGCCACTTCCTCATCACTTAAGGTGCGTACCACCTTGGCCGGAGTGCCAAGGATTAATGACCGCTCGGGAAATACCTTGCCTTCGGTAACCAACGCACCAGCACCCACCAGGCTGTCTTTGCCAATAACGGCATTATTAAGAATGACCGCCTGAATACCCACAAGACTTCCTTCGCCCACGGTACAGCCGTGTAACATTGCCTGGTGTCCAACGGTAACGCCCGCTTCAATGGTGGCCGGACTTCCGGGGTCGGTATGGATGATGGCACCATCTTGTACATTGGCACCTTCGCCAATGACGATGGGTTCATTATCCCCCCGTAGCACGGCGCCTGGCCACACACTGCTTTTGTCATGCAATTCCACCAGGCCGATTACCGTTGCGCCCGGCGCAACGTATGCGGTGTCATGCACGGTTGGGGTTTTATCATCCAAAACATATAAACTCATTCTGATCTCCTAGCATTTTCTTGATCAATTTTCTTTTGCAATAAGCGCCGAAACTGTAACGGGCCCCCATCCAGGGGCAAATTCAATTCAGATCCATACTTTTTCATCCCCTGATGTACGGCGTTTAGCACCGCCTTGTCCTCGGCAAATGCTGCCCTCACATCCCTGGAAAACAGTGCTGACACTGCCTCATCCCCGGGGCTGAAGTTGCGCATTTGAAACCAAAAATAGCGCGTCGTCTCCGCATCCACCGGGGTAATAAAATTATAGGAATCCATCAGGAAAACATCCTCATGAAATGGCGGAGTATCCGTTGCTGAGCCTGCAGGGGTAAAAATTGCACGAATAATGGCATGGCTGGGAAAACGCATTTGATATTCCTGCTTGCGATCACAGCGCCCCTTAAAACGCACAAATTGCTGATAAAAGGGTGCCACTTCTACATCATGCAGCCAGCGTGACACCGTAACTCCAGAGTCCGCCACCTCCACACGCAAAGGTTTACCAATAATATCCGTATTCCCGAAAGAACTTTGGTGCACCCACGATACGTGCGAGGGATCCAGCAAATTGTCGGTGACATAGAGATAATGGCAATTGAGCTCCATGGCGTCGCCACGATTCATGCCCCACGTGGGGTCATCCCAATGCGCAACCTCGGGAATGGCTGCCGCATTCGCCCGCACGGGATCCCCCATCCACAGCCACACAAAGCCATAGCGACAAACCGCCGGATAGCTATGCACAACCGCACCCTTAGGAATTTTATTCATCCCCGGCGCGTGCACACACTGACCGGTGCAGTCAAACGTTAACCCGTGGTAACCACATTCTATGTTGTCACCCACTAACCGCCCCATGGACAGCGGCAAGCGTCGATGGGGACAAGAATCCTCTAGCGCTACCACGTCCCCCGCGCGATTCCGGTACAACACTACCGCTTGTTGCAGCAAGGTGGTTGGATACAGTTCTGCCGTGATTTCATTTTCCAGGGCGGCAACATACCAGGCATTTCGTAAATACATGTCAGCACTCAGCCATTACCAAGCAAGCCCTAACGCTTACCATAAAAGCGGTTATTGTACCGTGTGCCCTAGCGCGCCCGATATCCCACCACATCAACCAGGGCGGACATGCCCACATGGCCGGAGCCTTCGTAAATCTCCGCATCATAGCTACGTATTTGCAACTTTTCCAGCATGGCCAGCTCGCGACGTAAACCCGACTCGGTATATAAATTTTCGACATGGGGGGGTCCGCCGGTCCCAAACTGGATTTGCTCGGTCCGATAGCCGTGCAATAAAAACACGCCCCCGGGTTTTAACGCTTCCATGGCGTGGTTAAAAATGGTTTGACGTAAACGGGCGCCCACAAACTGAATAAACACACAGACCACCGCATCGAAACGGGCCTGCGGCCAATCCCATTGCTGTAAATTGGCCAGCACAGTTTTAATCGTAACCCCGCGATCTTGCGCCAGTGCCTCTGCCCGCTTGAGTGCTACATGCGAGGCATCTACCGAAGTCACGGTACAGCCCTGTTCCGCCAACCACACCCCATTACGGCCCTCGCCATCGGCAACACACAAGACGTTCGCATTTGCCGGAATACGATCCGCATTGGCAACCACAAACTGGCTAGGCGCGGTTCCATACATGTAATCATCGACCGACTGATAACGCGCATTCCAGCGTTCAATCTCCTGTTCGATCGCCGAGTTAATCGCCTCCTGATCCGCATTCTTTGATGTCATAAGGTGTCCTCCACTTCCCAGGATATAAATGCCCATCGGGTTGTCCCCTGCCCACTTCGATGTTCCGCATCAATATAATCCAAGCGGGGAAATAACCCCTGGGACCGCAATATATTCACAATATACAGATAATCCGGGGCAGCCCTATCGTTATTTGACGTTCGAAAAAATCCCCGGGCCGGGTAACTCAGATACACCCGCCGGCGTGCATGCTGGTGTAATTTCATGAGCGCTGCTTCCATATCGTCTACCAGTGTGCTGCGTGAAGCAATGACCACATCACACACCGGGACAGTGGCCCAGGAATCTTCCCAGGCCCGTAGCATCGCCGTCGCCTGTGTAACCTTTAGCGCCGCCGCATTCTCCTTAAACAACGCCAGCATTGCAGGGCTGAAATCCAGGCCAATCACCTGGGCCAACCGCGGTGCCAGCTGCAAACTGATATCCCCGGCCCCGCACCCCACATCTAACACACTGTCACAGCCCTCTAACACGACACGCTCTATGAACGCCTGCGTGTAGGGACTGGGCAATGGTTTACCGGCAAATGCCGGCGCTCTGGTATCCCAGTCACGTGCGGTTTTACGGGGACGCGTGCTCGCCTGCTTTTCACGACGATAAAGCGCTCCAAAATCTATATCATCAAGTGCCTGAACCATATAGGGATAACCTTCCTGAACAAATATAGATTGTTATATAGTAAACGTTTATCCCCTCGGAGACAGCACCATGACCGCCACTGCACTCGATTTGCTTGAAATACGTCTGCCCATTGTCCAGGCACCTATGGCGGGTACGGCCACACCAGAGCTTGCTGCCGCGGTAAGCAATGCGGGAGGCCTGGGCTCCCTCGGTTTAGGCTCCAGCTCACCTACCGCCGCACGCACCGCCATCCATCAGTATCGGGCATTAAGTAACCGGCCCTTGAATGTAAACTTTTTTTGCCACGATAATCCCGGCGTGACACCAAGTCGAGACCAGGCATGGCTCGAATACCTTGCCCCCTGGTTCCACGAATTTACAGCCCAGCTACCTGATCAACTGGAAGATCCTGAAACAAGCTTTAACCATAACCGGGCAATGCACGACATGCTGCTGGAAGAGTGTCCCGAAATTGTCAGCTTTCATTTTGGCTTACCGCCAGGCAGTATTCTTGAGCGGCTTAAATCCGCCGGCATCATATTAATGGCTACGGCAACCAGCCTGGAAGAAGCACGCCAAATCGAGCGTGCCGGCATCGATATCGTGATTGCACAAGGTTGGGAAGCAGGCGGGCATCGGGGAATTTTTGATCAGCATGCCGATGATGGGCAACTGTCCACCGTAACGCTCCTTAACCAGTTACGGCAGCATTGCCGGCTTCCCATCATCGCTGCTGGCGGCATCATGAATGGCCAAACCATTGCTACCATGCTGCAACTGGGTGCCTGCGCGGCGCAACTTGGAACGGCCTTTATTCTATGTCCGGAATCTGCCGCCAGCCCAGCCTACCGAAAAGCGTTGAATAGTCCCGCAGCACAATATACTCGCCACACCGCGGCGATCTCGGGTCGCCCGGCGCGCGGCATTATGGCCCGCGTTCATCGCGAGCTGGATACCCCCGGTCGCCCCCCGTTGCCAGATTATCCAGTATGCTACCAAGCCACCAAGGCGTTACAAGCGGCCGCCAGCCAGCAAAATCATTTTGAATTTGGGTCCCACTGGGCAGGCCAGGGCGCGCCCCTTGCACGCCCCATGCCCGCGGCAGAATTGGTTAAAACCTTGGCCAATGAAATCGCAAGTGTGATGGCAGACTAACCGCCCACTTGGGCAGGGACATCCCGATGCAAGAATTGCCCCACCATAAAACACGCTACCCCTGCCCATAGTATCCACCAACCTGGGGTATAAAGCGTCAAAATGGCAAACACAATTGCGGCCACCGCGCCAATCGATACAAATAATGTACGCGTTCGGATTAAGGCCGCCACCGAAACACCAATCAGTATGGAGGCGAGAATTTGGATGATGTATAGCATTATTGTCTCCTTGATTCTTAGTTAGCCGACCTGACAGCGCCAAGCGTGCACAGGTATATCATAAGCGTTCTACCCGTTTTTATGAACCTTTTAACGCCATTAACGATCCCGATGAATGGCAAAGTCACAAAAATGCAGCATGGCATCCTTTTGCTCAGACGCGGGAAAGGCCGCCAACGCGTCGCGCGCGAGCGTGGCCTCTTGCTCGGCCACATAGCGGGTGTAGTCCAGCGCATGGGTATCACGAATCGCCTCGGCAACCGCATCAAAATCCGCTTCACCGGAGCGGATGGCTGCTTGAATTAACAGGCGTTGCGCCTCACTGCCATTTTCCATGACATGAATAAGCGGCATGGTAGGCTTGCCCTCTCGCAGATCTTCCCCCACATTCTTGCCCAGGGAGGCAGCATCCCCCCCATAATCCAGCACATCGTCAATAAGCTGGAAGGCCGTACCAATATGCCGGCCATAGGTAGCGGCTGCTTGCTGCACCGCAGCATCCGCCCCGGCCAGAATGGCACCAACTTCCGCCGCCGCCTCAAACAATTTAGCGGTTTTATAGCGTATGACTTGCAAATAGCGTGGCATGGAAACATCCGGATCATGGACGTTTAGCAGCTGCAGTACTTCCCCTTCCGCAATAATAGTGGTTGCGGCGGATAGCACCGACATGACGGGCATGGAATTCACCTCTACCATCATCTCGAACGAGCGAGAATACAGGTAGTCCCCCACCAGGACACTGGCAGCATTCCCGAATACGGCATTGGCGGTTTTCCTGCCACGCCGCAAATCGGACTCGTCGACCACATCGTCATGCAACAACGTTGCCGTATGAATGAACTCAACGACGGCCGCCAGGGTGTGATGATGACTGCCCCGATACCCCAAGGCGTTCGCTGTCATCAAGACTAACGCCGGACGCATACGCTTGCCCCCGGCACCGATAATATAGTCGCCTATCGTCCTGATAAGCACAACCTCTGAGTTGAGCCGATGACGAATGACCGTATCAACGGCCTCCATATCCGGGAGGATAGGCTCTAGCAGCTTGGTAAGACTCAAAATAGTTTCCAGTCAAATAGTGGGCAGCAGCGGCTGACAGTAGACCTAAGCGGCATATTATACTGTGAGGCACTGGCAAATGAAGATTTATGGGTTTAACGATACAATTCAGCGATAATAAAAGGTTTACCACGTATTTCGGAGATCCATTGTGAGCGACTACGATCTCACTCAACTCATCGCCCGTGCCGAACGGGTACTGAGCCAACTGGAAGCTTGGCTCCCCCCTGTCCCCCCCGCAACTGATTGGTCCGCCACCGCCTTTCGCTGGCGCACACAAGGCAATCGGGGGTGGCTGGAAGGCGTTAAAAACGTCGCCCATATTGCCCCGGATGACCTTTATCATATTGATAGACAAAAGCGCATTATCGATAGAAACACACAACAGTTCCTGAGCGGCAAACCCGCCAACAACGTCCTGATGACAGGCGCCCGCGGCACCGGAAAAAGTTCACTGGTTAAAGCCATGTTAACAACCTATGCCGATCAAGGGCTGCGCCTGATTGAAGTCGATAAATCCGACCTTGGCGACCTTGACAGTATTGTGGATGAAATTGCGACGCGCCCGGAACGATTCATTGTATTTTGTGATGACCTCTCCTTTGAAGAAGGGGAAGCCGGCTATAAAGCATTAAAGTCTGCCCTGGATGGCTCCGTTGCTGCCGCCAGCGATAACCTGCTGATTTATGCCACCTCCAACCGCCGCCACCTCATGCCCGAATACCTCAGCGAAAATACCGAAGGCACCGCAGGGGGAAATGCCGAAATTCATCCTGGCGAAACCGTGGAAGAAAAAATTTCCCTCTCGGAACGCTTTGGCATTTGGCTCTCCTTTTATCCATTCGCTCAAGGGGATTATTTGGACATTGTGGCGCACTGGCTTTACCAACATGGCTGCAATGATGCGCACATTCAGGCAGCGGAAAAGGCGGCCCTGCAATGGGCCCTGGAACGTGGCTCCCGCTCCGGCCGGGTTGCCCGTCAATTTGCCAAGGACTGGGCTGCCCAGCATGTCTAAACCCGAACTGGAGGTTGCGGTGGGGTTAATACAAACCCCCCAAGGCCAATTACTGCTTGCACAACGGCCTGCCGACAAACCCTGGGCCGGATGGTGGGAGCTGCCGGGGGGCAAAATTGAATCACCAGAAACCCCGGTGCAGGCACTCAAACGAGAACTGCAAGAAGAGCTTGGCATTGAGGTTCAGCAATGTCGCCCATGGGTGGTACACACACATGACTATCCGCGCAACCGTGTTCACCTGCACTTCTTTCATGTTACCGCCTGGCATCATCCCATCCAGGCGCGTGAGGGGCAGCAATTCGCGTGGGTGGACATTACAAATCCAGAAACCGTAGCCCCCTTGCTCCCCGCCACCACACTGCCACTACGCTGGTTGCAACTCCCGCAACGGTACCTTCTGACCTGTATTGGCCACCCAGACCAATTAGGGCCCTATCTGCAAACGCTAGAACACACCCTGGCACAACACACCAGCCTGGTACAGTTCCGTGAACCCCATTGGGCCGGCTCGCAAGCCGCTTTAAAACAGGCTTTACAAGCCGTGGTTGCCTTGTGTCACCAGTACGAAAGCCAATGTCTTGTCAATAGCATCCATCCAGAAGCATGGCGTGCCTTGGCAGATGGCGTCCACTATCGCGCAAGTGATGCTGCAAACGCCACTCCCTCGCACAATCACCCCCTGGTGGGGGTTTCTGCCCACAATCGGGAAGAGCTTGCGATCGCCAAAGAAATTCAAGCGGATTTTGCGGTGCTGGGACATGTTTTACCAACACCGTCGCATCCCGGGCAATCCCCGATGGGGTGGGCACCCTTTGCCACCCTCACCGCCAAGGCTGGCCTGCCGGTTTATGCCATTGGTGGCCAATCCAAAACAACCTTGGCCCACGCACAATCACTGGGCGCGCATGGCATCGCTGGCATCCGGGGTGTGTATGCCACTCCAACCGCCCCCGAGTGCAGCGATTAAATCAATTGTCGCGCCTACTTTCTCGCCTTTTAAGTTGATCAGGCTGCGCTGGGCATTTAAGGCAGAGGTCTCAAGCTGCATCACACTCAGGTAGTCAATCATGCCTGCTTCATATTGATTGCGCGTCAGGCGCAAGGACTCATTGGCGGCCGCAAGCGCCGATTCTTGGGTTTGCAACTCCTGCTCCATGCTGGTTAAACGCAAGAGCACATCTTCAACCTCTTGCAACGCCGTTAACACCGTCTGTTTATAGTTCGCGGCCTGCGCCTCATGAGCCGCCTGCGCCCGGGAAATGTTGGCACGCCGCGCACCGCCATCAAACAAGGTTAAGGCCAACGCGGGCCCGAGCGACCAAAACTGAGAAGGCGCGGTAAGCCATTGCGCCCACTGGCCACTGCGCCAGCCCCCTTGCGCAGAAAGCGTCAAATCAGGAAACCATGCCGATTGCGCCACGCCAATCTGCGCATTGGCTTCACGTGTCTGCTGTTCCGCCGCCACCACATCGGGACGTTGCTGAAGTAACGTCGCTGGCAAACTTATCGGGATTGTTGGCAGCGCCTCTGGAACCTCGGCATCGCTGGGCAGGGAAAAATCCGCCGGCGCAACCCCCTGTAAAACGGCAAGCGCATGCTCTAACTGACCGCGCTGCCACACCAGCCCCTGGCGTTGCGTTTTGGCATTATCCAGCTGCATGGTTGCCGCCGCAATATCTGCGGGGGCTGCCACACCTGCCGCCACTTGGTTACGCGTCGTGGACAAGCCCCGCTCATACGCTTGAATGGTCTTGTCCATTAATGCCAGTTCGGTGTCTTTCACCAACAGCTGAAAATAGGTTTGTGCCAAACTTACTTGCAAGCTAAGTTGTGTTCCCGCCAAATCGGCTTTACTCGCCTGCAAGCCGGCTTCATCGGCTTCGACACTGCGCCGCACGCGCCCCCACAGGTCCAGCTCCCAGCTGAGGTTGCCACTTAAATTGTATTGGGTTTGAGGCGCCCCGGGGCCCCCTGTCCCCGAACGGGTGGTTGATGTTTCCGCCCCCAGGGTTGGAAAAAATCCGGCGCGACTGCCTTGCAAGGTGGCCTGCGCTTGACGATAGAGTGCCTCGGCACGCTGCAAGTCAAAGTTTTGGGCCTCAAGCTGCTGCATCATGGCATCGAGCACGGTGTCGTCAAACAACGCCCACCAATCGCGGGGCAAGCGTTGCTCCAGATCGTCCACCAATACCCATCCCTCATTGCGGGGGTCGTCCTGGAGCTGCTTATAGTTCTCCCCCACGGTGACCTCGGGGCGCTGATAATCCGGACCAACCGCACAGCCCCCCACTGCCACTCCTACTACTGCCATCATTACCAATTTACGGATCATCATTGCTTACCCCTGTTCCGCAGGCGCGGCAAGCTGCCCACGCTGGCGCCCCCGATGCCAACGCAAACGCCAACGGTCTAACGCCAGATAGACCACGGGGGTGGTATATAAGGTGAGGATTTGGCTCACAAACAAGCCCCCCACGATCGTTAACCCCAGCGGTTGCCGCATTTCCACCCCGGCTCCGGAGGCAAAGATGAGCGGCATGGCACCAAACATGGCCGATAACGTGGTCATCATAATGGGTCGAAAGCGTACCAAACAGGCCTCGAAAATTGCCGCTCGAGGGGATACGCCGGTTCGGCGCTGTGTTAACAAGGCAAAGTCCACCATCATAATGGCATTTTTCTTCACAATCCCAATAAGTAGGAAAATACCAATTAAGGCAATCAGGGTGAATTCCTCGCCTGCCCAAATCAATGCCAGCAACGCGCCAATGCCAGCCGACGGCAAGGTCGATAAAATGGTAATGGGATGAACATAGCTTTCATACAGCATGCCCAACACAATATACATGGTTAACAAGGCCCCAAAAATCAGCAACACTTGCTGCTCTATGCTTTTTTGCAACTCTAGCGCCGTACCCTCGAAACCCGCTTGAATTCTATCGGTTGGCAAGCCTGTCCGCGCCACCGCCCGCTCAATGGCAACCGTCGCCTCCTCCAGGGTGACCCCTTCGGCCAGCCCAAAAGAAATCGACTCAAACGCAAACAAGCCTTTGTGACTCACACTAAGGGGCGCATTGCCCTCAGTAATCTGGGTAAATGCGGATAAGGGAACATAACGCCCATCCGCCGTGAGCACTTGCAGGTTCTCAAGCGCAGAAATGTCTTGTGCGTATTCGTCTTGCACCCCCATCACCACATGGTATTGGTTTAAGTCGCCATAAATCACCGACACTTGCCGCTCACTAAAAGCATTATTCAAGGTTCCAGTAATCAAAGACATGGACACGCCAAGCCGTGTGGCCATATCACGATCCACGGTTAGCTGAAGGCGCCGGCCGCTGTCCTCGCGTTCCGGATCCACATCGGCCAGCTCGGGCAATGCAGCCAAGGCCGCGCGAACCTTGGGCACCCAAACATTTAAATCCTCCAATTCGCTGGCACGCAAACCATACTCATACGAGCCACCACTGGTTGCACCCCCACCGCCAACGAAGATGTCTTGTTGCGGCACCAGTGTAAGACGCGCCCCGGGTTCGCGCATAAACTTGGGGCGCAAACGGTTAACCACCTCTTGTGCGGTTACGTCACGCGCCTCCACGGGCTTTAGCTGTATCATTAAAAAGCTGGAATTACTGCCGCCCCGTCCGCCAATAAAGCCCGTCACGCTTTCTATGGCATCATCTTCCAGCAAGCGTTGGCGAAACTTGTTTAATTTGGGCACCATATACTCAAACGAGGTGCCTTGATCTGCCCGGAAAAACCCCATGAGCTGTCCCGTGTCCTGTTGGGGAAAAAACCCCTTGGGAATGGCACCATATAAATACACATTCAAACCAATGACCGCAAATAACGACAACAACATGAATCGACTGTGTGCGAGCGCCCAATGTAATGAAGCACGATAGCCGGCCAACAGCCATTCCCCACAACGATGATAAAGCCGGCTTGGCCAACCCGCTCGGGAGGGCCGGGTTGTCCTTGGCGTGAGCAAATGCGCACACATCATTGGCGTCAAAGTCAACGATAGCAACAAAGACAGTGTCACCGACACCGACAAGGTGACGGCAAATTCCCGAAAGAAATTGCCCACCAGACCGCCCATCAGAAGCATTGGCAGGAATACCGCAATCAACGACGAGCTCATCGCAACCACCGTGAAACTTACTTCTCGCAAGCCTCGTATCGCGGCGCGCACTGGGGGCACGCCACGCTCCAGGTAGCGCATAATGTTTTCCAGCACCACAATGGCGTCATCAACAACGAACCCGGTGGCCACAATCAACGCCATCAGTGATATGGTATTTAAACTGTAGCCAAACCACAGCATTAGGCTAAAGGTGCTAATCAGGGAGGCGGGTACCGCCAAGGCAGGAATTAGCGCTGCCCGCAAATTACGCAAAAATAGCAAAACCACCAAAACCACGAGAATCACGGCCACAATTAACGTGAACTCCGCTTCCGCCAGGGATGCCCGAATCGACGGCGTTCTATCTTGTGCCAGGGTTAAATCTACATGGGCCGGCAAATATGCTTCCAGGGTAGGCAACTGATCCCGAATGGCATCAACTGTTTCAATAATATTGGCATCCGCCTCGCGCCTTACGGTTAACAACACCGCCCGCTTGTCGTTAAAAAACCCCGTATTATTCCTATCTTCAACGCTGTCCTCGACGGTGGCCACATCTTCTAGCCGTATCGCACTGCCATCGCGCCAGGCCACAATTAGGGGCCGATATTGATCGGCCTTGGCCATGGGCGCCCCCGAATGGATTTGCCATTGATATTGCTCGCCTTCCATAATGCCACTGGGGTTGATAGTGTTGGCATCCGCCAATGCCGCCCTGACCTCATCCAGCGCAATCTTGGCCGCGTTAAGCGCTTGCGGATTTAAGCTCACCCGCACCGCCGGTAACGAACTGCCGCCCACCGTCACCTCACCCACACCTTGCACGCGCGCAAGCTTCTGGGCAATCACCGTAGAGGCCAGATCATACAAATCCCCCTGGGTTGCAGAGTCGGACGTTAAGGCCAACACCATAATGGGGGACGACGAGGGGTTCACTTTGTTGTAGGAAGGCGGATTGCGCAAGCTTGAGGGCAACATGGCACGGGCGGCATTAATGGCTGCCTGGACATCGCGCGCCGCACTGTTAATATCACGCTCCATATCGAACATTAACGTTACACGGCTAGACCCCTCCGAGCTGCGGGAACGCATTTCATTAATACCCGAAATCGAACCCAGGGCCTGCTCCAACGGCGTGGCCACGCTAGAGGCCATGGTTTGTGGACTGGCCCCTGCCAATTGCGCGGACACCGAAATCATGGGGAAATCCACCTGCGGCAAGGGCGCCACCGGCAAAAAGATATATGCAATGCCGCCACCCAACACCAACGCCAACGTCAACAACGTGGTGGTTACCGGACGCAGGATCAGGATGGCCAACAGTCTCATGTCGCCCCACCTGCGTCCAGGGGCGCATCATGCCCCGCCAAACGATCAAACAGAAGGTAAATGACGGGCGTGGTATATAAGGTCAGCAATTGGCTGCAAATCAAACCGCCCACCATTACCAAGCCCAGCGGCTGGCGCATCTCTGCCCCGGAACCCGAGGCCAGCATTAGCGGAATTGCACTAAATAAGGCGGCTAGTGTGGTCATCAGAATGGGCCGAAACCGCAATAAGGCCGCTTCATGAATGGCCTGCACCGGACTGCGTCCCCCCCGTCGTTCGGCGTCCAATGCAAAATCAATCATCATAATGGCGTTTTTCTTCACAATGCCAATTAATAAGATAATGCCAATAACGCCAATCATATCCAGTGCCCGATCGGCCCACATCAGTGCCAACAACGCACCAATGGCAGCCGAGGGCAACGTCGACAATATGGTAACGGGGTGAATATAGCTTTCATACAACACCCCCAACACGATATACATGGTCACCACCGCGGCCAACAGGAGCCACAGCGTGCTACTGAGTGAGGCCTGAAACGCCCGCGCCGCACCTTGTAACTCCAACTCAACCGACAACGGCATGGCAATTGCCTCGCGTACCTCGTCAATCGCATCCACTGCGGTTGACAGGGCCACCCCTGGCGCCACATTAAAGGACACTGTGGTGGCCGGGAATTGCCCCAAGCGCTGCACCGAAAGCATGGTATTGGTTTCAGAAATTTGCGCTAAATCGCCAATGGGAACCAAGTTGCCCGACTGGGTTTTAACGTGAATACTGCGTAACGCTTGAAGGTTATCGGTATAGCTTCGATCTGCTTCTAATACCACCCGATATTGGGCAGATTGCGTAAAAATTGTTGAGATCAAACGCTGGCCAAACGCATCGTATAGGGCATCGTCAATAGCGGCTTGCGTCACCCCCAAGCGCGCCGCTTTATCGCGGTCAATCACCAAATTGGTTTGCAAGCCCCTATCCTGTAGATCATGGGTCACGGCCTCAAAGGCTTCATGCTGATTCAAAGCCCGTGTCAGTCGCGGGGCCCATTGCTGCAGCGCCTGCATTTCCGGACTGGACAAGGTCATTTGATATTGGGTCCGGCTAATCTGATCATCTACGGTGAGCTCTTGCACGGGCTGAAAAAATACCTGCAAATTCGGCAAATCTGCCAACCGCCCTGATAAGCGATCAATCACTTCCGTGACATTATTCCCACGCTTGGAAACCGGACTGAGCGCAATTTGCAAACGCCCCGTATTCATGGTTGCATTCGTGCCATCTATCCCGATAAAGGATGTCACCGCGGTAACATCCTCATCCTGCAACAAGCGCTCTACGGCGTCTTGTTGGTATCGCGTCATGGCCTTAAATGAGGCAGCTTGCGGTCCCTGACTAATGGCCTGCACCAAACCGGTGTCCTGTTGGGGAAAAAACCCCTTCGGAATGGCGCTATAAAGCAATGCCGTAAATAACAAGGTGGCCGCGGCAATCACTAACGTCAGGATTTGATGACGCAACACCCACTGCAAGCTTGCATCATAGGCCGCGACCAAAGCCTGCAACTGCTTCCCTAACCAATGCTGTAATCCTCGCGACTGTGCCGGTGTTTCTGCCTTTAACAGCCGGGCACACATCATTGGGGTCAGGGTTAACGAGATGAATAGCGACAGCAAAATTGCCACTGCCAAGGTAATGGCAAACTCCCGAAACAAACGCCCAATAACGTCACTCATAAAAAGCAACGGAATTAACACGGCTACCAGCGACAATGTCAGGGAAATCAGGGTAAAGGTAATTTCCTTCGCGCCTTTTAGTGACGCCTGCATCGCCGACAAGCCCTGCTCCATATGGCGGGCGATATTTTCAATCATGACAATGGCATCGTCGACCACAAACCCAGTTGCAATCGTCAATGCCATGAGCGTTAAATTATTGATGCTAAAGCCGGCCAGCAGCATCATGCCAAACGTTCCTACCAACGATAACGGCACCACAATGCCGGGGATAAGCGTGGCCGTCCAGGTGCGCAAAAAAACAAAGGTCACCAACACCACCAGCACAACGGCGAGCAATAACTCCTTTTGCACACTCGCCACGGCATCCCGGATGGTTTGGGTACGATCTGAGGCAACCTGAATATCCACACCTGCCGGTAAGCTCTTGGCAAGATCCGGCAAAATCGCTTCAATGTTATCAACCACACGAATCACATTGGCACCGGGCTGACGCTGGACGTTTAGCAGCACTGCAGGTTCATCTGCCAGCCAGGCGGCCTGGCGTATATTTTCTGCCTCACGTTGAATCGTGGCGACATCCCCCAATCGCAATAAGGCACCATCATCGTAGGCAATCACCAAACGCTCATAATCGGCGATAGAGCTCAGTTGATCATTGGCATAAATAGTGGTGGAACGCAGGGGCCCATCAAGGCTTCCCGTGGGCTGGTGCACATTGGCGCTGGCAATTGCTGTGCGTACATCCGATAGGGTTAGCTGATGGGCGGCGAGCTTCTTGGTATCAACCTGGATGCGCACTGCAGGGCGTTGCCCACCCGCAATACTCACCAGGCCGACGCCATTTATTTGTGATAGTTTTTGCGCTACCCGCACATCAATTAAATCGCGTACCTCGTGCAGCGGCAGCGTGGGCGATGTTACGGCCAGTGTCATCACCGGAGCATCGGCCGGGTTCACTTTGTTGTAGACGGGCGGTGCCGGCAAATCACCCGGCATTAAATTGCTGGCGGCGTTAATGGCTGCCTGCACCTCCTGCTCCGCCACATCGAGTGACAAATCCAATGAAAAACGTAGCGTAATTACGGAGGAGCCGGCTGAACTGGCCGAGGTCATTTGCTCCAAACCCGCCATCTGCCCCAGTTGGCGCTCCAAGGGGGAGGTCACCCGCGCGGTCATCACATCGGGACTGGCCCCGGGGTAGAGGGTAGTGACTTGAATCGTTGGATAATCAACCTGCGGCAATGCGGATACGGCCAGCAACCGATACGCAATAATCCCCGACAATAACAAGGCCACCATCGCCAACGTGGTGGCCACTGGGCGCAAAATAAAAAGCCGTGACACGCTCACGGATGCGCACCCCCATCAGCGTGCTCGGGCGCATCCGCAACAATATCGACCTCGCTACCATCGCGCAAGCGATCTACGCCTTCGGTGACCACGATGTCACCCGGCGTAAGGCCCGCTGCAATTGCCACCAAGCCCTCATGGGTCTGGCCGGCGACCACTTCCTGGATCGCCACCGTATTGTCATCATCAACCTTATAAACAAACGCACCCTTCGCGCCATACTGCAAGGCCGACACCGGGATTGTCAATGCCTCGGCCGACGCTATTTTTAACACCACATTAACAAATTGATTGGGAAATAACGCCTGGTCCTCATTCTCAAGCCTTGCTTTTAAGGTAACCGTGCCGGTGTCTGGATCAATTTGATTATCGATGGCGGTTAATACGCCGGTTGCCAACGGCTCCGAAGCACCTGGTGTAATGACCTGCACTTCCAGATCATCCCCGCGGCGTGCCGACTTCACTTCTTGTAGATACGCTTGCGGAATTGAAAACGTAACGGCAATGGGTTGCGTTTGGGTAATAACCATCAAGCCATCACTGCCGCCCGGGGACACCAAGTTACCCACATCAACTTTTTTAAGCCCCAACTGGCCCGAGACAGGGGCGCTAATTTCTGTAAATTCCAACTGGAGTTCCGCCTGGCGCACCGCCGCCTCATTTGCTTGCCGGGTTGCCGTTAACTCTTGCACCAACGCTTGCTGGGACTCTAATTGCTGACGGGCAATTGATTGCTGGGAAGCCAGGCGCTGGTAACGCGCCAGATCCTGCTGCGCGTTTTCCAGACGGGCACGGGTTTGCGCAAGCTGGCCTTTCGCCTGCTCTGCCTGTACTTCGTAAGTGCGCGGATCCAGACGGGCAATGATGTCCCCCTGCGTCACATAGCTGCCTTCCGCTTTGGGCAACGCCAGCAACTCCCCTTCAACGCGGCTTTTTACAGTAACTGTGTTAAATGCCTTCACCGTCCCGATGGCTTGCAAGGTTTGATCCATGGCTTGCTGTTTGACTTCTGCCACCCGTACCGGCACGGGCCCGCCAAAGCTTCTAAGCCCCATGGGGCCAGAAGGGGATTCCGCTTGTTGCGGTTGATTCACATACCACCACACCCCCCCGGCAACCACCAACGCAATCAACAAATACACAATCCAGGAACGCGATCGACGCTGCGGTGGAGACTCATCGATAGGGGGCATGCAAAAAAACTCCAGGGGTAACGGACCAAAAAGGTATTTTTACCGATTCAGTCAAAAGGCGCTACCAATCAGCCGATTCGCGAAACATAATGTAACCGTTGCACCCTAACCAACATTACAGCGTGCCAAGCGAAAAGGAATATCTTGATTAACGGGTTGTGGCCGCAATTCATTGTCCTGGCGCGAGAACCTCACCCAGATGACATATTTATTGGCACTCATCTCCGGAAAGGCCAGGCAGTCCTTCGCCACCCAGACCCGTAAAAGCTGGAACCGTTTGCCACTGAGCATTTCTTGGTACTGGCCGTCGGTAGCAAGGCAATCCTCGATATCCCCCGACTCTCGCAGCATGCTTAGAATCAATGATAGACCCCGATATAAGGGCATGAATGGCGTTGCCCAATCGCGTAAATCATTGGCGCGAACCTCGGTTGGTTTCAACTGCCAGGCATAATAAGACGGCATATCAATTTGCGACGTGCCCCCGGGAATCGTTAACCGACCCCGCAGGCTGGCCAGCCATTCGTTATCTCGTAACACCTGACCAATCCGACCTAAAGATGCCAAGGTGTTGGACGCTGAGCAAATTTCCTCTAATTTTTGATTGAGTAACGCTTCATCCACCCCTGGATGGGACTGTAGATTTGCCAACGCCCCTCTTTGACGCTCCAAATCTTGCAAGACGGCACCACGCAAGTCCGTACGATCACAGATCTCTAATAAATCAAACAGTGTGGCAACCGCAATCTGGTGATGATGGGCATCCACCTCTTTTTGAAAGAAGAACAAGCGATCGAACAAGTACTCTACTCGTAGCAGCGCCCTGACCCGTTCGTTACATGGGTATTCATAAAGAATCACGCGACAATAACCTTTTTACAGACTCACCTCAAACAAACACTCAATACTCATATTATTTTTTTTCTGCTAACCGGCACCACTGGTGATGCAATGCTAACGCTTGGCATTCTAAATCAGCAATGCTTGTTTGGGCATCATTAATAATAACGTCGTTTGCTATTGCCAAACGCTCACTTCTCGATGCCTGAACTGCCATGATACGCTCTATCGCCACGCGCGTCAGCTTACTACGCTGCTGTACCCGCCGGATTTGAGTTTCCGGATCGCAGTCTACAACACAAATTCTATCGACCCGATCCACCCAACGTCCAGACTCTACGAGCAATGGAATAACATAAACAACATACTGCCCGGTTGCTTGCCTGCCTTGTTCCAGCGCTGCTTCCGAAATCAATGGATGCAGTATGCGTTCTAATGCTTGCCGCGCAGCCGTATCGTCAAACACCTGTTCGCGAATGACTTGGCGGTCAAGCGCCCCCTGCGGAGTAATTGCTCCCGCGCCAAACTGCGCGCGCAAGGCCGGAATGGCCCGTCCACCGGAAGCGGTAAGGGCATGGGCAATGACATCCGTATCAACCACCGTTGCCCCCCACGACGCCAGCAAATCCGCTACCCGACTTTTACCCGAGCCTATACCGCCCGTCAAACCGATTTTTAGCATAAAAACGCTTTTCCAATGCAATAATCGTCCAAAAGGGGTTATTGTAGTTAAAATTAACGGCCAGCCTTTCCAATAAGATTTTATTATGAACACAACCTTCCTACTTGCTTCCCCTCGACTAAAGACCCTGGGTAGTCTGGTGTTAAGTGGTGTGCTGCTTGCCGCTTGTGCACAAAGCCCTGACAGCGGCCATTACGAGCGACCGCGGGAAAGTACGCTCACAGATGCCCGCAAAAAAGTGCGTGGCACCGCAGCGTTGGGCGCGCCATCCCAGCTGCAGCTTGGTTTTGGTGATAGGCGCAAAGAAGATGACAAAACAGAAGCCCCGGAAACCGAGGGCGATGCGGACACTGAAGAACAAACTGGTGCCAACGTGATTCCTCGGCAGCTACGCGAAGCAAGAACGTTTCTAGGCACCATTCCCTGCTTTGGCGACAGCCCCCATTGCACCCCCCAAAGGGTGACCCTTACCGTGGCACCAACGGGGGAATGGCGTTGGCGCAAGGAAGCAGTCACAGCCTCTAGCCGCCAACCTCAGGCACAGCGTGGCTGTTGGGATGCCAGCGAAGGCGATAAGCTGCAGCTTTGGCTGCGTGGCAAGGAAGACAGCATTCTCGCCCACCTGGAATTTATTAATGATATGACGCTCAAGGTCAAAGAAATTGATGGCAAACGGCCAAGCTTACAACTGCAACTGACGCGTCAACCCGATATTGATCCCATTGATGAGGCAGAAGCGGAAGCAGCACTTAGCTGTACAACGCCCGCTTAGACTTCTAAATTATCGATCAGTCGGGTATTGCCCAAATGGGCCGCGGCCAATAGTACCAAAGGCTCATGATGCTCGATTTCAGCGGTGGTAGGGGCTAACAGGTCGCGTTGGCGGCGTAATGAAAAATAATCCACCTGCCACCCACGCGCCTCTAATGCTTCACACCCCCAAGCTTCCACAGCATGCAAATCCGTTTCCCCCGCGTGCACCATCGTGCGGGCCTTTTGCAAGGTGGCATATAGGAATGCCGCCTCACCTTTTTCCGCCGGACTCAGAAAACGATTTCTGGAAGATAGCGCCAGCCCGGATTCATCCCTAACCGTTTCATGCGCAAGAATATCTACCGGTAACTGAAACTGCCGGCACATATTGCGTATCACCATGAGCTGCTGATAGTCCTTCTTTCCGAATACGGCCACCCGCGGCTGGACGCAAGAAAACAGTTTTAATACCACCGTACTTACCCCGGTAAAAAAGCCGGGGCGAAACTCCCCCTCGAGAATATCGCCAAGGTGAGTGGGGGGCTGAATTTGAAAATTTTGTGGCTCCGGATACATTTCAGCTTCATTGGGCGCAAACAACACGTAAACATCCCGCGCCTTTTCCAGCTTTTCAATGTCGGCGGCCAGTGTTCGGGGATACTGCGCAAAATCCTCATCCGGTCCAAATTGCAAAGGGTTCACAAAAATGCTGGCAACCACAGGATCCCCATGCTGGCGCGCCATTTTCATTAAAGACAGATGCGCCGAATGCAAATTACCCATCGTTGGCACGAACGCGACACGCAACTGCCCTCGCAGCTGATCTCGTAACTCCTGAATGGTATGAACAACTTTCAAAAGTAGCCTCCGCTTGACTCGGAATAACGCATCAAATTGCAGCAACGGGTGCTAACAAACGCAGATAAATAGGTGCATACGCCTGCGTCTGATCCACTTCAACGACGGACTCACGAATGAGTTCCAGCAACGCCAGAAAGTGTACGACAACCACGGCAACCCCATCGCCCCGTTCCAGATACGCCTCAAATAACTCGGTAAATGACACCGGCGTATCATGGCACAAGCGCTTAATTATATGACTCATATGCTCACGAACAGAAAGCGGCTCTTGGGTAACGCGATGACTGGCATGTAATTTTGCGCGCTGCAATATCCCTTGCCATGCCTGCTGCAAATCCTGGGCAGACACTTCGGGGAGTTGAGCCTCCTGGGCAATCACGGCAAGCGCCTGACTCACCTGAAAGTCGCGATCACGACGCGGGTAGGTATCAAGCTGATTGGCCCCGTATTTAATTTTTTCATATTCCAGTAAGCGCCGAACCAACTCTGCCCGAGGATCTTCTTCGGGCGCCTCATCAACCACCGGCTTGGGTAAAAGCATGCGTGACTTGATCTCTATCAATAACGCCGCCATTAATAGATATTCTCCCGCCAAGGCGAGATCGTGCGCGCGTATTTGTTGCACATATGCCAGATATTGCTCGGTGAGTGCCACCATGGGAATGTCGAGAACATTGAAGTTTTGGCGTCGGATCAGGTACAACAATAGATCCAGTGGCCCTTCGAAAGCCTCCAAAAAAACCTCTAACGCCTGCGGCGGGATGTACAAATCCCGGGGAACCTCAAACAAAGGCTCCCCATACAGCCATGCCAGCGCTTCTTGCTGATCAGTCAATGGGGTAATAGACGTACGGGGGTTGTGCTACGCGTGCGGTTTCAAACCCCTCGCGACGCTCCGCGTCAATATCTTTATCCCAAAAGATTGATCGCCCTTCACGTTGACGCGCTTCCGTATCAGGATGCGCTTTTTTATAACTTTTTATAAATTGGGTAATATCAGATTCAAAGTTTTTAGCCATAAGCCACAATAAAAACAGTAATATAGGCACACTTGCACAATACTGCGCAAGTCTTATGATACCGAGAGTTTAACCCCTTTGTGTAACGATCATGAATTCTTCTGTCCCTAAAGTATTAAGTATTGCTGGCGTTGACCCCTCTGGAGGGGCAGGAATCCTTGCAGATGTTAAAGCCATGAGCGCAATGGGAAGCTACGGCATGGCAGTGGTTGCCGCATTGACCGCACAAAACACCCAAGGTGTTAGCAGCGTCTTCCCCGTACCTCCCGCGTTTGTAAGCGCGCAAATTGATGCTATTTTTGAAGATATCGAGGTACATGCCGTCAAGCTTGGCATGCTGGGCCAGCAGGCCGTCACGCGCGCCGTGGCTGACAGCTTACGGCGCTGGACGCCACCCTACCTGGTGCTTGACCCCGTAATGGTTGCCAAAAGTGGAGACACCTTATTGGAAAAACCTGCCATCAGTGAGCTCCGGGAAGGCTTATTGCCCTTGGCAACCGTAATTACACCCAACCTGCCAGAAGCCGGCGTATTATTGTCAGAGCGCCCGGTAGATACGTTAAAAGAAATGCGCAAAACGGCTGAAAAACTTCGGCGCTTGTTGCCCGATGATGACGGCCACTGGGTACTTCTTAAAGGGGGCCACCTGCCCGGCGATAATACCATCGACCTGCTTCACGATGGCGACCGTTTGATTGAATTACCAGGACAACGAATTCATACCCGAAATACCCACGGAACCGGGTGCACATTATCGGCAGCCCTGGCGGCATTATTGGCCCGGCATCACGATGTCCCCAAAGCCGCTGAACTGGCAAAACAATATATGACAGGCGCCATCACGTACGCGGACCAACTCCATGTCGGCCAGGGTAACGGCCCGGTCCATCACTTCTACCCTGGTTTGGCCGCCTGGCAAGCGCCGGTATAACTGGCCATAAAAAAGGCTACAATTGGACCACTACTTTAACTTTGTATTGCTATGAACGTTACTGCCTTACCCGAAGTTGAACAGGCGCGCTTCAATATGGTGGAGCAGCAAGTACGGCCCTGGTTTGTGTTTGATCCAAACATCCTCCAGGCCCTGTCTACCGTGTCGCGGGAAAACTTCACCCCCCCATCCTTACAAAACCTGGCATTTTCCGATGTTGAAATTCCATTAATTATTGATGGCACCGACACGCACGAGGTAATGCTCACACCAAAAGTAGAGGCCCGCCTTGCCCAAGACTTACTGCTACAACCCGACGATTGTGTCCTGGAAATCGGCACCGGCTCTGGCTATCAAGCTGCCTTGCTGGCCTCCCAGGCGCAGCAAGTGACGTCCGTAGAAATCGATAGCCGGATTGCCACTTTTGGAGAACAAAACTTACGTCACAACAATATCTCCAATGTAACCGTCGAAGTGGGCGACGGCCACAAAGGCTGGGGCAATACCGAGTATGATGCCATTTTATTAACGGGCTCGCTTCCCGTTATGCCAGACCACTTTAAATACCAGCTTACCGTGGGCGGCCGCCTCATTGTCACCATTGGGCAGGCACCCATCATGACGGTCTATAGAATCACGCGCACCAGCGCCGCAAGCTTTGACACCGTCGCCTTGTTTGATACGGTAATCAAGCCACTACGCGGTGCCAAAATCTCACAATTCAAATTCTGAATGTTGGGTCACGCTCGCCGGCTGGCAATTGCCACGCTCTCGCTTCTGGTACTAAGCAATTTCTCCACGGTCTACGCCTACGACCTTGAAGAAATTTGGCGGCTGGCACTACAACGTGACCCTATTTATAACGCTGCCGGCCATCGTAAAGATGCCGAGCAGGAAATCTTGCCACAGGCGCGCGCCCAACTGCTGCCATTTATTACTGCGTCCGCCACCGCCCAAAGCGACGACGTGCGGCGTACCAGCACCCTGGGCCACGTTACAACGGATAAGCGGGCCTTGTGGTCTGTTAACTTAAGCCAACCCCTGGTAGACATCCGTGCCTGGCGCGCCATGGAGCAAGCCCAGTATGCCAGTAACGCCGCCAAAGTAGATTTCTTGCAAGCCCGCCAGGCACTAATCTTACGCGTCTCCCAAGCCTATTTCGATGTTTTGGCCGCGCAAGATGTATTGCGCGCCTTACAAGCGGAAAAACAGGCGGTAGAAACGCAGCTACAAGCTGCCCAACAAAGCTTTGAGCTTGGCAGCACAACCAGCACCGATGCCCATGAGGCACAAGCCCGCCTTGATCTTGTCAATGCCCGCGAGCATGACGCAAAAACCACGCTGGAAAACCGCCTGGACGCCCTGGCCAGCATTATTGCGGAATCCCCCGGCGAGCTGGCCGAACTTGATCCCGATGCCAGCCTTGCAGCGCCGGAACCCGAATCTCTCGATGCCTGGATTGCGCAGGCCACGCAAACCAATCTGGCCGTTACCCGGGCTGAACTCTCCATGCTGATCGCTGAAAAACAGCGTGATATCGCCAAAAGCGAATACTATCCCAGAGTACACTTGCAAGCCCAAACCGGCACCGCATCCGACCGCGGCATTTATGGCACCGGTCCGGACCCCGGGCCCCGCTCACTGGATAGCTCCGTTGGCATTGTGCTGTCCATGCCGCTTTACACGGGCGGTGAGCTGTCTTCCGTGGTAAGGGAGCAAAGCTCGCGAACCCAACAGGCGCATGCCGAGTGGGAGGCTGCCAAGCGTGTCGCCGAGCAAACCACGAAAGAACATTTTTCCAGGGTATTATCGGGACGCTCACAAGTCGCCGCCCTTCAAGCGGCAGAAAAATCCAGCCTGGCGGCGTTGGAAGCCAATCAGCTTGCCTACGAAGTCGGGGTTCGTATTAATATTGATGTATTGAATGCACAACAGCAACTATATGAAACACAACGTGCGCTATCTCAAGCCAGATACGACACGCTTATGCATAGCCTACGCCTAAAAGCCAGTAGCGGTACGCTAAGTGATAGCGACTTAATTGCGATTAACCGTCTTTTGAAATAGGCTTAATGTATGGCTAGCACCCAAGTTTATTAGAGGTTTTTATGTCTACACGTTTGTCACGATTTCTGGGGCCGGTGCTAATCGCTTTGGCTACCCTTGCCATGTTGTCGGTCTCGTTCGAGGCAGAAGCCCGGCGATTTGGTGGTGGCTTTAGCTTTGGCCGCCAATCCACCAATATTCTTAAGCAACGCCAGGCTGTAAAACCCCCGGCCGCCGCAAGCCGTGCCACCTCACAAAGTCGCGCAGCCAATCGCAGCACCAGTACCACGGCTGCGCGCAGTGGCATGTCACGTTGGCTAGGGCCCTTGGTAGGCATCGCTGCCGGGCTGGGTATTGCCGCCCTGCTATCCGCCCTCGGGCTATCGGGTGCCTTGCTCGAGCTCATATCAAGTCTGGTGCTGATTGGCTTGCTGGTATTTGGAGTCATGTTCATTTTGCGCCGCCTCAAGCTCGGTGGCAATCGACCTGCCATGCAAGGGAGCCAACCCATGCAGCGCAGTAGCCCCGCCGCCAGCCAATGGCAACAACCCGACACTACCGCCACGCCCAATGCCGGCGCCCCCCATCAAACCGCTGCTTCGCAGCCGGTTGATACCACCTGGTTTATTCCGGAAGATTTCGACACGCCCGCATTCCTCGCCAATGCAAAAGCGCAATTCAAACAAATTCAAACGCTTTGGGATCATGGCGATCTCGACGGCTTACGTGAATTTCTTACCGATGACCTACTGGCAGAAATAGGCCCAGAAGTACAGGCACAAACGGGCGCGACAACAACCGAAATTTTGCTTCTTAACGCCGAACTAATGGGCATAGAAGCCGTCGCAGGCGGCCATTTGGCCAGTATCCGTTATTCTGGCATGATACGCGAAGCCGCCAATACTGAAGCACAACGTTTCGAGGAGGTATGGAACCTCTACAAAACCGAGCACTCGGGGTGGCTCTTGGCGGGTATCCAACAATTGTAAATTACTATGCTTAGGCAATTCCCTCTTCCAGAACCAAGTTTTATTGCGGCACGGGCGCTTAATCAGCTGCTCCAGCAAGAAGCATGGGCACGCGAACGCTTGCAAAAGCACCCCGAGCAAATCGTTCGCCTGGAAGTTGGCCCCGCCACACTAACACTTGTGATACAAGATGACGGTACCACGCAAGCAGGGCAATCTTCCGATACGCCCGATGTAACCCTTACGTTGCCGCTGGATAAGTTGTCTGAGCTCCCCGCCCGCCTGCCCGAACAATCTCCCGAAGACCTCACTCGGCTGCTCCATATCCAGGGCGATGCGGGACTGGCACAAACAGTAGGTTATCTGGCACAAAACCTCCGATGGGATGTGGAGCATGCCCTGGCAGAAAAAATTGGCGATATTGCTGCCTTGAAAGTGCTGGGCGCCAGCCGCAGTCTATTTTCCGGGCTCAAAACATCGGGCCGTAATTTGGCAGAAAATGCCAGAGAATACCTTGTCTACGAACAACCGGTGTTGGCCAGCACCCCCACCCTGGAAACTCACGCCAAACAAATTCAAGCACTGCAACAACGTCTTGACCAGGCAGAGCAACGGCTTTCTCATCAGCTCACCTTGAGAAACCGGCATGTTTAGCGTCTTGCGTCTCATCCGTATTTTATGGGTGGCCATGCGCTATCGACTCGACGAACTGGTCTTGTCGAGCATTAACCATCCAATAGCTTTTACGTTGTTACGCCTTGTGCGCCTGGGGCGTAAGCCCCGTCAGCCACGTGGCGTACGTTTACGGCTTGGCCTGGAAGCCTTGGGGCCCATTTTTATTAAATTCGGTCAAGTCCTTTCAACCCGCCGGGATCTGATTCCTCATGACGTGGCAACAGAGCTCGCGAAATTGCAAGACCGTGTGCCACCCTTTCCCTCTGAGCAAGCCATTGCCAGCATTACTGCAGCGTTGGGAAAAGCCCCTTCAGAATTGTTCCAAACATTTGATCCCACCCCTGTGGCCTCGGCCTCGGTCGCCCAAGTTCATTTTGCCACCTTGCATAATGGCCGGGAAGTTGCCGTAAAGGTGTTACGCCCGGGCATGCGCCGCACCATTGACTCGGATTTGCACTTAATGCGGATTGTTGCGGGCCTGGTGGAACGTTTGGTGGCAGATGGCCGGCGGTTAAAACCCAAACAAGTGGTTGCGGAGTTTGAAAAATATCTCCATGATGAGCTTGATCTATTGCGAGAAGCCGCCAATTGCACCCAATTGCGCCGCAACTTTGCTCCGGGATCGGGCCGTGAGCATTTGCTCATCATTCCAGAAGTCTTTTGGGAATACACCTCCATCACCGTGCTAACCATGGAACGCATGCACGGCATACCTATTAATCAAATTGAGCGTTTGCGCGCCGCTGGGGTAGACTTGCAGCGGCTTGCCCGTCAAGGCGTAGAAATCTTTTTCACCCAAGTGTTTTCCGACGGTTTTTTCCATGCAGACATGCATCCGGGCAACATTTATGTATCGGATCAGGCCGACACCCTCGGGCGCTATATCGCCATGGATTTCGGCATTGTGGGCTCCTTGTCTGCATTTGATAAAAACTACCTGGCACAAAACTTTCTGGCCTTTTTCCAGCGCGATTATCGCCGCGTCGCGCAATTACATATAGAATCGGGCTGGGTGCCCCCCACCACGCGTGAAGAAGAGCTGGAAGGCGCCATTCGTGCAGTTTGCGAGCCTTATTTTGACCGCCCGCTGTCGGAAATCTCCCTGGGCCAGGTGTTATTGCGACTCTTTCAGACATCGCGTCGGTTTAACGTTGAAATTCAACCGCAGCTGGTGCTATTACAGAAAACTTTATTGAATGTCGAGGGCATGGGACGCGATTTAGACCCCAACCTCGATTTATGGAAAACGGCCAAGCCCTACCTCGAACGCTGGATGCATGAACGCATTGGATGGCAAGGGTTAAAAGAACGTACCCGCCAGGAAGCCGGCCAATGGTCTCAACTCATCCCACAAATTCCGCGTCTTGTTGTTCAGCAATTATCGCGCCCCGACCTTGATCCGGCCATTCACTATGAGCTCCAGCAATTACGCAAAAATCAAGCGCTCAGCAACAAGCTACTCATGGTGATTACGGTAATTCTCGCCGTGGCGCTGGCGATCATGGTGGTCGTGGTGAATCGCTAACAAGGAAACCCCCATGGGACCACGTTTTGAACAAAAAATAATCACTGCCACCGCGCTTGTCAATCAGCTTGAACAACAAACGATCCCACGTCCCCTGGTGTTTACCAACGGAGTTTTTGACATCTTGCATCGGGGTCATGTGAGTTACCTGGATGCTGCCGCCCAACAGGGGGCAGCCATGGTTGTTGCGCTTAATACAGATGCTTCCGTACGGCAACTTGGCAAGGGCGCCAACCGCCCCCTGAATCCGCTTGCAGACCGCTTGGCAGTCATTGCCGCCCTGGAAAGTGTGCAATGGGTGACCAGCTTCGATGAGCCAACGCCAGAAGCATTGATTGCCCAACTACGGCCTGATGTCTTGATTAAAGGTGGTGACTATGACATGCAACAATTACCGGAAACACGCTTGGTAGAAAGCTGGGGCGGACGTGCCTTAGCCATTCCCATTGCGCATCAACGCTCCACCACGGCCTTGATCCAGAAAATTCTTGCTAGCTAAACCGGTAACCTTCATGCAACGCCACCACCCCGGCACACAGGTTAAAGTATTGCACCCTTGATAAGCCCGCCGCGGTCAGCATACTGGCCAGGGTTTCCTGATCCGGATGCATGCGTATGGACTCGGCCAAATAACGATAGCTATCCGCATCGCCCGCAAACAGGCGGCCCATACGAGGCAAGATATTAAAGGAATACCAATCATAAAAGGGTGCCAAGGGGGGCGCGACGGCGGAAAACTCTAGCACCAGCAATTTCCCGCCAGGCTTTAACACACGCGTCATTTCGCGTAAGGCGGTGTCCTTATCCGTCATATTGCGCAAGCCAAAGCCCACCGTTACACGATCAAAATATGCGTCCGGAAACGGCAACGACTGCGCATCACACACCGCAATGGGCGGGTTTGCCCCCGCATTTAGTAAGCGATCACGCCCAACGTTTAGCATGGACGCGTTAATATCGGTGAGCCAGACTTCGCCTTCACTTCCCGCCTGGCGGACAAAGGAACGGGACAAGTCCCCAGTGCCACCCGCGATATCTAAAACACGCATCCCCGGCCGTACATCGGTACGCGCTATAGTAAAGGCTTTCCAGGCACGATGAAGACCTGCTGACATCAGATCGTTCATTAAGTCATAGCGACGGGCAACGGAATGGAATACCTGAGCCACACGGCCTGCTTTTTCTTGTTCCGTGACCGTTTCAAATCCAAAATGAGTGGTGGATGTCTCTGGTGATTTATCGTTATCCATAGCTTGCTACCCGTTGTCATGTTATTTAATCGTAACCCATTCAACCCCTACTTGGAGCAAAACCCCTAAATGCCTGTTCTAAGAACCGTTACTTTCTGTACCCTATGGGCATTAATGTGTTGGTTAATTGGCCTTTGGCTAGGCGCCGTAACGGGTTGGGCACTGTTTGGCATTGGCCTGCTGACCTCCGTGCTTCTAATGGCCACCTACCAACAGCGCATCCAACGCTGGGCAAATAACCTGGACCAGCCGCCTCCCACCAACATTGGCAAATGGGATCCTATCCTGGCGCCCATCTATCGTCGCCTCCGTCAACAAGCACAGGCGACCCAGCAATTACAAGACAATGCCCGCGCCATGTTGCTGGCTGCAGAAGCGTTACCGGATGGCGCTCTAACCCTGAATGCCAATCGAGAGCTCACCTGGTGCAATCAGACCGCCCGCCGTCATTTAAGACTCAAGCCAAAAACCGATTGGGGTCACAGCATTTTTAATATTTTACGGGTTCCTGAGTTTGCCCGTTACGCGCGCCAGAAAACCTGGCCTGCCCCATTGATTATGCCCATACAACGCCGGGGACAAACCCGTACCTTGTTAATTCAAATGTCCCGTTATGGTTTGGCGGAATTTTTAATTGTGACGCGTGACATCACCCGGATTCAGCAACTGGAAACCATGCGCAAAGACTTTGTGGCCAATGTCACACAAGAGCTTAGCCAACCGTTGGCGGTGATGAATAGCTATTTGGAAGCCCTCCATCCCCAGACCCAGGAACAAGGCTTGGCCCCGGAACAACAACGTTATTTAGGACTGATCCAGGAACAAGCGCTACGCATGCAAGCAACCGTGGATGACCTGCTGGTGTTGTCAGCGCTCGAATCAACACCTTATGCCAACGGCCGTCGGGTGTTACTGAGCCAACTTTGCCAACAATGCCTGGAGCGTGCCCAAGCGCGCTCGGCCGGCGATCATCATTTCATTAGCCAAATTGAAGCAGATATCACCCTAACCGGCATAGAAAGTGAGATAACCTCAGCCATTGACAACCTGCTGGATAACGCCATTCATTACACCTTGCCCGATGGAGAAATTCATCTCACCTTAAAACGCCAGACCAATGGTACGGTTTCCCTGAGCGTGATTGATACGGGGATTGGCATTGCGCGACAAGATATCCCAAGGCTCACGGAGCGTTTTTACCGCTCGGATCATCGTTCCGCGCGCCCGCACCGGGGTACCGGCCTGGGGTTGGCCATTGTGCGCCATATTGCCTTACGCCACGACACCGAGCTCACCATCCAAAGCCGCCTGGGGCAAGGCAGCCGTTTTACCCTCCATTTTCCACGGGAGCGGATTTTACTGGACTAGCGATATAAACTATAGGCAGGCTTTTAACAAACATCATCCCATGACTTCTTTGGTACCTGCTCCTTGGCAGCTCGCCTTTCAAGGTGACAGAACGCTGCTGTTAACGCTTAACGCTCCCATTACCGTGGAATGCGGACAACGCTGCGCCATGGTCGCGCAAGCCCTGCGGGATTTGCGCCACCCCGGCATCCAGGATATTGTTCCCAGCTTTAACGTGATTGCCGTCCACATACACCCCGCCCACTTTCCTAAGCATGAAACTGTGGGCACCCTCATCGAAACTATCCAGCACTTGCTTAAGCAGCCGTTTACCCAATCGGGTTCACACGCCGATAAAGCCATTGAAATCCCCGTGTGCTATGGGGGAGAATACGGCCCGGACCTGGCCAAAGTGGCGCAACATTGCCAACAAACAGAAGCCCAGGTGATTGACCTGCACTGCCAGGAACCGCTGTATGTGTTTATGCTCGGATTTACGCCGGGTGCTCCCTATATGGGAATGCTCTCCGAACACTTTGATATTGCACGGCGCAAAACTCCCCGCACCGCCCTGCCCAAAGGCGCTGTTGCGGTCGCCAATCGGCAAACCATTATTTATCCTAATGCTTCCCCCGGCGGCTGGCATATTATTGGCACCACCCCGGTAGAAATGTTTTTTCCCCATCAACATCCCCCCACGCGCCTGATGCCAGGGGATTCCGTACGCTTTATACCCATCAATTCCACCGAATTTAAACGACTTGCCCAATGAGCATTACGATTGTTAAACCCGGATTATTCACAACTTTGCAAGATGCCGGACGTTATGGTTATCAACATCTTGGGGTACCGGTTAGTGGTGCCATGGATATCCGTGCCCATCGCCTGGCCAACCTGATAGCCGGCAATACGCAAGATCAGGTAACCCTGGAATGCACCTTAATGGGCCCCACACTAACATTTTCCCAGGCCTGCTGTATTGCCTTGAGCGGCGCCGATATGGATGCCCACCTGAACGACCAGCCCATTCCGAATAATCGGCCCATTATTATCCGTGCAGGAGACACGCTGAGCTTAAAACAGGCCAGGCATGGGGTAAGAACCTATGTGGCGGTTTACGGTGGCTTTGCTTGTGACCCGGTCATGGGCAGCGCCAGTACCTATGTTCGAGGCGGGTTTGGGGGCTACGACGGGCGCGCCTTGCAAGCGGGTGACACGCTCTCATTGCCAACCCCTTTGGCAAATGACGCCAAGCTGGATGCATTATCGGAACAGTTATGGGACCAACAGATTTATCTTCCTGCCCCCTGGGTCCAACAGGTCAAAACAGCCGTTCGGGCCATCCAGGGGCCCCAAGCGGCCTTGTTCACCAAGCAGGCTGTTGATGCCTTCTTTAGCGCTGATTACCGTATTGATCCCCAATCAGACCGCATGGGGTATCGACTTACCGGGCCCACGCTCGCGTTAGCGGAACCCACCCAAATACTGTCGGAGGCCGCCAGTTTTGGAAGCATACAGGTCCCCGCCGATGGGCAACCAATCGTGCTAATGGCCGATCGTCAAACTACCGGGGGTTACCCCAAGATTGCACACGTTTGTACCGTAGACTTGCCACATATCGCCCAGGCCGCCCCTGGCCAAACCCTAAGTTTCAAACCCATTAGCCTGGAAGACGCCCAACAGCTCGATGAACAGCGGGAACACGCCTACCTGACCATAGCAGCCGACCTTGCTGCCTCAAGAGCGTTAATACACAATGCCGGTTCACAGAAATAGACTGTAGGCGGGGTTGCTGGTTTCATTCCAATAGGGGTAGCCAAGCTCTTCCAGGAAACGATCCAATGCCTGGTTATCGCATGGCGGAACCTGAATGCCCACCAACACCCGGCCATAGTCGTCCCCCTGATTGCGGTAATGGAACAGGCTGATGTTCCATTCCGGATTCATGGCACTCAGAAAGCGCATTAGGGCACCCGGACGCTCGGGGAACTCAAAACGAAACAAATGCTCATGGTGGGACAACGGCGACTTTCCCCCCACCATGTAACGCAAATGTGTTTTTGCCATCTCGTTGGCGGTTAAATCAATTACCCCAAAATCAGCGGCGGAGAATTTCTCGGCTAGACGCGTAGATTCCTCCATGGATTGAATTTGTATGCCCACAAATACATGCGCAAAACGCTCGTCCGAAATACGGTAATTAAACTCTGTCACACTACGGTTGCCTACCGTGTCACAAAGACGGCGGAAACTGCCCCGCTCTTCGGGTATGGTTAATGCAAAAATTGCCTCCCGGGCCTCCCCCACGTCTGCGCGTTCGGCCACAAAGCGCAGCCGATCAAAATTCATGTTGGCGCCACTGGTGATGGCCACCAGCGTTTTACCCTGCCACCCATGCTGCGCCACATAACGACGCGCACCAGCAACGGCCAATGCGCCTGCCGGTTCCAATACCGTACGGGTATCCTGGAAAACATCTTTGATGGCCGCACACAGGGCATCGGTATCTACCTGCACCATGTCATCCACACATTGAGACACGATGCGGAACGTTTCATCCCCGGCCAATTTGACCGCCGTGCCATCGGAAAACAGCCCCACATCGGACAACTCAACCCGCTTCCCTGCCGCCAAGCTTTTGGCCATTACCGCCGAATCTTCCGTTTCCACACCAATGACTTGGATTTTGGGCCGTAACGCTTTAATATATGCGGCTACGCCCGCAATCAGACCCCCACCACCAACGGGCACAAACACCGCATCCAATGGCTCTTGCCGTTGATGCAAAATTTCCATTGCCACTGTCCCCTGACCGGCTATAACATCAGGATCGTCAAAAGGATGTACAAACGTTAAATGCTCGCGCGCTTGCAATTCACAGGCATAGGCATAGGCATCGGTAAAGCTATCTCCCACCAGCACAACTTCGCCGCCAAAACGCTTCACCGCCTCCACTTTCAACTGCGGTGCGGTAATTGGCATCACGATTACTGCACGACAGCCCAGTCGCCGCGCGGCCAATGCAACCCCCTGGGCATGGTTACCCGCCGATGCGGCAATCACGCCATGCTTCAACTGTTCGGAGCTTAGATGGGCCATTTTGTTGTATGCACCACGCACTTTGAAACTAAAAACTGGTTGAGCATCCTCTCGCTTGAGTAACACAGTATTATTAATGCGCTGTGAAATCCCCGAGGCGAGCTCCAGCGGCGTTTGCACGGCAACATCATACACTCGGGAAACAAGAATTCGCTTTAAATAATCAGTGGGCATAACAATTGATGAAAAAACAACGACACAAGCAGGAAAGAATAACACGCGCACCCCGGTTTTCGACAGGGTTTGCCTGTGAATAAACCCTTATGGAAACCTGGTTACTGACTGCGATCCACTGGCTCCTTGCCACCTTAGCCTTACCCAGAGTCGGGCTAAGTGCCATTTTTCTGGTGAGCCTGATTTCTGCCACGCTACTACCATTAGGCTCGGAGCCCGCGGTATTTGGTTACGTAAAAATCGCCCCCACCATGTTTTGGCCGGCAATCCTTATTGCCACCCTGGGCAATACCCTTGGCGGACTCATTAGCTACTATACGGGGCTTGGTGCCCAAAAAGCCTATGAGAATTGGCGTGAGGATCATCCAAAAAAATCGCGTCGCCTGGCGGGAGGCCGCTGGCATGCGTTTATTACCCGCTGGATAGAACGACTGGGTGCCCGTATTTTACTGCTTTCCTGGCTGCCTATCATTGGCGACCCCATGTGTGCCGTGGCCGGATGGTTCCGCCTTCCGCTAATTCCCAGTATCATCTATATGGCAGTGGGAAAGTTTTTGCGCTATGTTGTGATGACAACAGCGCTGTTATGGCTGTTCCCCAACAACTTAAGCTAAAAAAGTTTAACGGATAAAAACTATGAGACAAAATACAATTGTTGTTACCGCTCCACTTCCTCAAACCTTGCGCGCCGAATTGGAGTCGCAAGCCCAACTGATTGAAATGTCCCCCAGCGACGATATTTTGGGCCAGCTAACAGAGGCGCAAAAAGCATCGGTCGTGGGCATACTGTGTGCGGGCAATACGCCCATCCCGCCAGCCCTCATGGATGCCCTACCCGCTTTACAGGTGATTTCCAACTTCGCCGTCGGGTTTGATAACGTTGAAATTCCGGAAGCCACCAAGCGTAAACTGCTGGTATGCAATACGCCCAAAGTACTTGATGGTGCCGTGGCCGATCTCACCCTGGGATTGCTGCTGTGTGTGGCACGAAATATGCCCCATGGGGACCAATGGGTACGCACCGGCCGCTGGGAGCAACAAGGCCCGGCACCCCTGACCACGGATATTCGCGGCAAAACGCTGGGCTTGCTCGGTATGGGCCGTATTGGTAGAGCCGTCGCCAAAAGTGCCCAAGCGTTTGAAATGAAGGTTATTTACCATAATCGTCGCCAGGACAAGGAAGCTGAAGCTGCCCAATTGGCGAGCTATCGGGATCGTGAAACGCTCTTTAAAGAGGCGGATTTTGTCAGCGTTCATATCCCCCTGAATGAGGAAACCAAAGGCTCTGTTGGCGCGCAGGAACTTGGCTGGATGAAACCCTCGGCATTTTTAATTAACACCGCCCGCGGTGCCGTGCTTGATGAAGACGCCCTGGTGAAAGCATTAGAAGCCAAAGAAATTGCCGGTGCCGGCCTCGATGTCATGGTTACGGAACCGCTCCCGCAAAACCACCCCTTCTGCCGCCTGGACAACGTAGTCTTACAGCCTCATGCAGGCAGTGCCACCGTAGAAACCCGTCATGCCATGATCACCTTGGCAACACAAAATTTGTTAGATGCATTATCTGGCAAACAGCCCCAGGCCATGGTTAATCCTGAAGTATGGTCTCAATAAACATCCGTCGCCATGACTCAAAATACCTCACCAAACGCTAACATCAGCCGCTTTCCGGTCCCTGCACTTAGCGACATGCCAGATGATATTCGTGAAATTATCGAGGCGGTACAAGAAAAAGCAGGCTTTATCCCCAACGTTTTTCTTGCGCTGGCCCATCGGCCAGACGAATTACGGGCATTTATTGCCTACCACGATGCCCTCATGGAAAAACCCGGGAATCTCACCAAAGCTGAGCGCGAAATGATTGTGGTGGCGACGAGCGCGGTTAATCAATGCCAATATTGCATTATTGCGCACGGGGCCATTTTACGGATCCGTGCCAAACACCCGCTCATTGCCGATCAAATCGCCATTAATTACCGCAAAGCAGACATCACCCCGCGGCAAAAAGCCATGCTAGCTTTTGCCCAACGGGTCACCAGCGCATCTCACGCCATTGAGCAAGCCGACTTTGACGACCTTGCGCAACACGGATTTACCCAAGATGATATTTGGGACATTACCGCGATTGCCGCATTTTTTGGCATGTCTAACCGGATTGCCAATGTCAGCAGCATGCAACCGAATACCGAGTTTTATGCCTTAGGACGCGATCCCGTATAGCCTTCTGTTGTTTTTCACCAAGGAGTTCGACATGCCCGCCAGTATTGTGCAGCCCCGTCAAATGATCATAGGCGGGGGTGCCATCAATCAGCTTACCCACGTGTTGCAGTCCGTTAATCTACGACGGCCGTTTCTTGTAACCGATGCCTTTATGGTGCAAAGTGGCAATGCCGAACGCATTACCTCCGCCCTGGATCAAGCGGGCATGGACTGGGCACAGTTTTCCGACACGGTGCCCGATCCTACCGCCAGCTCCGTGGATGCCGGTGTGGCAGCCCTCAAAGAACATGCGCCCGACTGCGTGATTGCGCTTGGCGGCGGAAGCCCGCTCGATAGCGCCAAAGCTATTGCCTTTCTGGCCAAATATGGCGGCCAAATGCGGGACTATAAAGTTCCCGTCATTAACGATGTGCCCGGCTACCCCTTAATTGCCATTCCCACCACCGCCGGAACAGGGTCTGAAACCACCCGTTTCACCATTATTACCGATGATGAAACCGATGAAAAAATGCTCTGCACCGGCATGGCTTTTTGTCCAACAATTGCGCTTGTAGACTATGAATTAACGCTTAGCAAGCCAAAACGATTAACGGCGGACACCGGCATCGATTCTTTAACCCATGCCATCGAAGCCTACGTAAGCGCGCGTAACAACCCCTATGCAGATGGCCTGGCACAATTGGCCATGACAGCCCTGGCAAAACACCTAAGAACTGTCTGCAATGAGCCCGACAACCGGCCAGCACGCGAGGCGGTTATGTTGGCCGCGAACCAGGCCGGCTTGGCATTCTCTAACGCGTCTGTATGCCTTGTCCATGGCATGAGTCGGCCGATAGGCGCCTTCTTTCATGTTCCTCATGGCCTCTCCAACGCCATGCTTCTTCCTGCCGTCACCGCATTTTCCATTGACGCTGCACCGGAGCGTTACGCCAATTGCGCGCGCTTCATGGGCCTGGCCAGTGCCACCGATAGCGATAGCGTTGCCAATGAACGGCTACTGGCAGAACTACGCCAGCTCAACGAAGACCTGGAAGTTCCCACCCCAAAAGCCTATGGCATCGATAAAGACCGCTACTTTTCCTTGCTACCCACCATGGCCGAACAGGCCCTGGCGTCAGGTTCCCCCAATAACAACCCAAGAGTCCCCACCATCGATGAAATGGTGCAACTCTATACCGAGATTTGGGAATAAAAAGCTGGTAGGTGGCCGGTGGCTTACTGACTAAATGGTAAGGAAACGCCTATCGCGGCAAACAGGCCACCACATACCTGATTGAAGCGTCGCCCCCAGCGTGTTAGCCAGGCGCGCACGCGCTGTGCCACCGTGGCCAAGAACACTTCTGTAATGATTTCTATGACAATAAAGGTGAATGCCATAATGAGAAATTGCAGCAGCAGGTTGCGGTGGGGGTCAACAAACTGACTTAAAAAAGCGCCAAAGAATAACAACGCTTTAGGATTGGAGACGGCGGCAAGAAAACCCTGACGATACAGCATCCGTCCATTGGGAGCGGGTGCCGCCGTTTCAGTGGACAAGTTCGGCGCTGGGGCATGCCATATTTGCCAGCCCAGCCACACCAGGTAGGCGGCGCCGGCCCACTTCATCAGAATTAATATTTTCGCGGAAGCTTGGAGTAAGGCCCCCACACCCGCCATGGAAAGCCCAATAATAATGGCAAAACCACAGGCACCACCAAAAACGGTGAGCAGCGTTTTGCGCACACCATAAAGGGCGCCGGAGGTTAACGCCAGCAAGCCATTAGGCCCCGGCGTTAACGACAGCAATACTGCTGCCAGCAAATAAACCAGCCACGTCTCCAGCGCCATTGGAGCCCCTTTTACTTAGAGCAGATTACGCAATACGTATTGCATAATACCGCCATGATGGTAGTAAGCAGCCTCACTTGGAGTATCGATACGTACCGAGGCATCAAAGGAGATATCGCCGGCTTTCACCTTTACAGTGTCGGGAATTGTCTCTGAATTCAAGGCCGTAATACCGGTAATTTCAAAGGTTTCTTCCCCGGTGAGCCCCAATGAATCCGCATTTTGCCCTTCTGGGAACTGCAACGGCAAGACTCCCATACCCAGCAGGTTAGAACGGTGAATCCTTTCATAAGATTCCGCAATGACCGCTTTTACCCCCAGCAAGATGGTGCCTTTAGCCGCCCAGTCGCGCGAGGAACCCGATCCATATTCCTTACCTGCCAGAATAACGAGCGGGATGTTCTTCGCTTGATAGGCTTGTGACGCATCAAAAATGGTGGTAACCGGTGCATCAGCCTGGGTAAAGTCGCGGGTGTATCCCCCTTCCGTACCGGGTGCCAGTTGGTTACGTAAACGAACGTTGGCAAACGTACCACGGATCATCACCTCATGGTTCCCCCTACGGGAGCCATAAGAGTTGAAATCCCGTTGCTCAATGCCATGCTCGATGAGGTAGCGGCCCGCCGGTGAATCCTTGGCAATGGCCCCCGCCGGACTGATGTGGTCCGTGGTGACAGAGTCACCCAGCTTGGCCAATACCCGTGCGCCGGAAATATCTTCAACCGGTGCCGGCTCGTGTGGCATATCTTCGAAGTAAGGTGGGTTGCGTACGTAGGTAGACTGCGCATCCCAATCAAAAATATCCCCCTCAGGGGTGGGAAGGTCGCGCCAACGCTCGTCACCAGCAAAGACATCGGCGTAGCCTTTGGTAAACATGTCGGCTTCAATGGCGGTGTCCAGAACCTTTTGGATTTCTTCCGTGGTTGGCCAAATATCCCGCAGGTAGACATCGTTGCCATCGGCATCTTGGGCCAGTGGATCGTTAAACATATCGATATCCATGGTGCCCGCCAAGGCATAAGCCACCACCAGCGGCGGCGACATGAGGTAGTTCATTTTCACTTCCGAGTGAATTCTGCCCTCAAAGTTACGGTTACCGGATAGCGCCGATACCACTGCCAAATCATGCTCGTTAACTGCCTGAGAGACTTCTGGGATAAGCGGACCTGAGTTCCCGATACACGTGGTACATCCATAACCCACCAGGTTAAACCCAAGCGCATCGAGGTATTTCGTAACATCGGCGCGCTCGAAGTAATCAGTAACCACCCGCGAGCCAGGCGCCAAACTGGTTTTCACCCAGGGCTTGCGCTTCAAACCCCTTTCTACCGCATTTTTGGCAAGCAATGCGGCGGCCATCATCACGTTCGGGTTAGAGGTGTTGGTACAGGAAGTGATTGCGGCAATAACCACGGCTCCATGGGTAATTTCACCCGTCTGCCCATCGCTAAATGTTAGTGGGACAGGCTTATAGCCCAGGCTGCCGCTAACACTCTGGCCCTTCCCAACCTGGCCAGCCGGTGGCTGTGCCTTGCTTTTGGTGTCTGAGTAAGAAGGTACGTCCGATGCCGGGAAAGACTCTTCTACCGCCTGATCATAACCCGCAGGCGCCTCGGCATAAGCCATTAGTGCACGACGGAAGACCTTCTTGGAGCGATCCAGTGAAATACGGTCCTGCGGACGCTTGGGCCCGGCAATGGAGGGGACAACAGTGGATAGATCCAATTCCAAACGCTCGGAATACACTGGCTCTACGTCGGGCTCATGCCACATGCCCTGCTCTTTTGCGTAGGCTTCAACCAGCGCAATCTGTTCTTCACTGCGCCCGGTTAAACGCATATAGTCCAGGGTTACCTCGTCGAGCGGGAACATGGACACGGTGGAACCATATTCTGGGCTCATATTACCAATGGTGGCACGGTTAGCCAGCGGTACGGCACTTACGCCGGGCCCATAAAACTCAACAAACTTGCCCACAACCCCATGTTCACGCAAGCGTTCGGTGATGGTTAGCACCAGGTCCGTGGCAGTGGTGCCCTCGGGCAGACTGCCTGTGAGCTTAAAGCCAACCACACGGGGGATGAGCATGGAAATGGGCTGACCCAGCATGGCGGCTTCGGCTTCGATGCCTCCAACGCCCCATGCCACAACGCCCAGTCCGTTTACCATGGGCGTGTGTGAGTCCGTCCCCACACAGGTATCCGGATATGCCTGAACTTGATTATCTTCCTCTTTCGTAAAGACAACACGCGACAAGTGCTCCAAGTTCACCTGGTGCACAATACCCGTACCGGGGGGCACTACTTTAAAGTCATCAAACGCATGCTGCCCCCAGCGCAGAAACTGGTAACGTTCGATATTGCGCCGGTACTCAATTTCGACGTTGCGCTGGAAAGAGGCATTTTCCCCAAACGAATCCACAATAACGGAGTGGTCAATAACCAGCTCTACGGGTGCGAGGGGATTAATTTTTCTGGGATCGCCCCCCAGGTTTTGCATGGCTTCACGCATGGCTGCCAAGTCCACCACCGCTGGCACGCCGGTAAAGTCCTGCAGTACCACACGGGCGGGGGTAAAGGCGATTTCCCGATTGGGATGGGCGGAAGGATCCCAGTTTGCCAGGGCCTTGACATCCTCGGCGCTGACATCAGAGCTTCCTTCGTTACGTAGCAAGTTTTCCAACAGGATTTTAAGACTGTAAGGCAACCGGCCCACGTCCATGCCGGCGTCGGATAATGCGTTTAAACGGTAAATTTCATAAGACTTGCCACCCACCGTAAGGGTCGACTGGGCACCAAAGCTATTTGCAGCTGCCATAGCCTATTCTCCTGTTGATAAATCACACACTATATATTAAAAGGAAGTGGCGCAATTCGTCCAACTTGCCGCATTCCTTGATAGAAAAAACGCCGACCTAAGCCGGCGTTTTTCACGCGACTCCGACTTATTCCAGACACTCACGCAGTTTGTCCAAATCGGGGCCATGCGGGTTACGTCCCAAATTAAAGGGGATAGAAGCGCCACGCCACTCCTCGTAGTCATTCAAGTATTCAACCTGACTGACATACACCTTCGCTGCCAGGGGGCTCTCACAAGCAACTTCAACCATTGCCTTGTTAGAAACCTCCTGAATTTTAGCGAGAGACTCATCGTCCATGCGGTTGATTTCTACGCCCGCATCCTTAAAGGTGTCGTAGCCATCAATCGCACGCTTTTCGGTGAACGATAAGGACCACAGCATAGCAGCATCTGCCGCAATATCAAGTTTTTCCTTGGCTTCATCGCTCAGCTGATCCCAGGCATTCTGGTTGATCATGACACCAAACATGGAAGCAGACTGGTGCCAGCCAGGCGTTGACCAGTATTCTGTCACCTGATGCAGCCCCGCAGAGACGTCCACGTTAGGTGTGGAGAACTCCGCACCGTCAATGACGCCGCGCTCTAACGCTTGATACAACTCGTGACCAGCAATGGAGACCTGGTTGCCCCCCAAGGCCTCTAGCACTTTTCCTTGCTCTAGCCCTGACAGCCGTAAACGCTTGCCTTTGAGGTCGTCAAGGTTACGGATGGGCTCTTTGGTACGGAACCCGGATTCGTTATTGGTCACGCCATAAGGCAAATACACCATGCCAAACTTGCCGTAAACGTCGTTATAGATCTCTTTACCATTCCATTGCTGGATCCAGTTGACATAATCAATGGCATTAAACAAGCTGGTATGTGTTCCTAATGGGGAGAACGCGGCATCCCGCCCTGCCCAGTATCCTGGCCAATCACCGCCCGCTTCAATCGTGCCCGATTCTACCGCTGAGAACACCTCTGTAGAGGGTACCAATGCCCCCCCTTCGTGGAACTCAATGTGCAATTCGTCGCCAACAAGCTTGTTGGCCAATTCCACAAACTTTTTGTCGATTTCCATTAACTCAAGCGAAGAAGGCCACGTACTGGTCATGGTCCACGTATGCTTTTGCGCCATTGCTGGGGCGGCGAGTAGCGCGGACACCGTTAACGCGGATAATAATTTATAAGAGAACTTCATAGTATGCCTCCACTACCTTTTGATATAAATTTTATCTGGTAACCACGTGACCAACTCCGGAAACATGGCCACCACGATACACATCACAATGATGAGCACAATAAATGGGAGTACACCCACAATAATATCCCACGTCTTGACCTCGGGCGGGGCAATTGCCCGCATGTAAAACAACGCATAGCCAAACGGTGGGGTAAGAAACGAGGTTTGCAGGACCACCCCCATTAGCACTACAAACCATAGCAGACTGATACCCATTTCCTGAATAATTGGCAAGAAAATGGGAAACGAAAGCAAGACAATGCCTGTCCAATCCAAAAAGCAGCCCAGGAGGAACACGATAAACATCATGACGGTAATTAACAGCCAGGGCTCCATATCGAGGCCACGCATAAAGCCCTGTACCGCACCCAGGCCTCCGGTGATATTAAATACGCCGGTAAACGCCGTGGCACCCACCACAATATAGAGAATCATGGCGGACGTGCGACCCGTTTCACGCAAAGCCCCAAAAAAGGTTTTCCAGCGAAAACGCCGGCGCATGACAACAATTAGCAACGCCAGCACCACCCCAACCGCGGACGCTTCCGTAGCGGTAGCGATACCCACCAGCATGGAACCCAAAATCCCGACGATCAGCACAATGGTTGGGACCGCTTCCACCAGCAGCATTTTTATCAGCTCGCCAGTACTAATCATTTCTTCACGGCTGGCAGGTGGCGCAGCTTCCGGCTTCACCCAGGCAACAACCGCCACATAAAGCGCGTATAACACCCCCAGCAATACGCCGGGAATCATGGCCCCTGCAAAAAGCTCCCCCACCGACAGGGGGGAATAGCTTGCCATTAAAATCAACATAATGGATGGCGGGATCAAAATACCCAAACACCCGGAAGCAGCGATCACCCCGGAGGTAAGTCGCGGAGAATAGCCATAACGCAGCATGGGCCCCATGGCCATCACCCCGGTGACGGTAATGGAAGCGCCAATAATACCTGTGGTCGCGGCAAGTAATACAGAAATAAAGACGACGGCCAACGCCAACCCGCCACGTACGCGCGCCAGCAGCAACCGCAAGGCTTCAAACATTTTGTCGGTGACTTCAGAGTCGGACAAAAACCGCGCCATCAGGATAAAAAGCGGGATGGCGATTAGGGTGTAGTTATCCAGTACCTCACCAAAAACCCGGCTAACCACCACGCCCAAGGCCATGGTTTTACCGGCGACAACGGCGCCTAAAACTGCTGTTCCCCCCAGGACAAATGCCAGGGGATGCCCCATAAACAGGCCAACAACCAATATGCCGGCCATGAAAAACACAATAAAATCAGGACCCATGGTTATCGACTTCCTCGTTGTTCAGCAACAGCTTTAAAAACTCAGAAATGCCTTGCAAAAGCAACAAGGCGGCCGCCACCATCATCGCGATTTTTAAGGGATATACCGGAATTTGTACCGACCCATAGGTTTTTTCGCCTTGTGCCAATGAACGCATGGCGAATAGATAGCTGCGTTCCAAAAAGACCCAGGCAAACGGAAAAAAGAAAATTAGATAGCCCAACAAATCAATCCAGCGCTGTGCTTTTTTTGAAAACTTATCGATCAGCAAATCGACCCGGACATGGGCTTTATGCCGCAAGGCATAGCCCCCCAACAAAATGAAATAAAAACCATACAATTGCTTTGAAACGTCAAATGCCCAACGGGTGGGCGCATGGAAAACATAGCGCATCACCACGTCCATAATAATGACAAAGGTAAAAATTATGGCAACACAAGAGACAAGACGTCCGACCACTTCGTTAATCTGGTCGATCAGTCGAATGAGCATAACAATCCTTTTAAACCTTAGCAGGCGCTGCCGCAGCCTAACATCCTACGGTCCCACGGCGTACAGTCTACTGTCCCGGTAGGCTTTAATCTATCCCGTATTTACCCTAGCGACACAAGCCGGGTATTATAGGGGGAAACAGCAAGGCATCCTAATGTAACAAGGGGCCAAGCAACGATAAAGAGACGGTTATGATTCACATTGACGACCATGCAACCATCGGTGGCACCCTCACACGTGCCGCGGAAAAATACACGGATAACGCACTGTTGGTGGCGCCTGCCAACCCCAACCGAAATTATTATCCGGAAGGCAAAACGTTTAGCTTTGCCATGGTGGAACAACAGGCTTGCCAACTTGCCGAACGCTATCAAAAAGCGGGCTATGGCTATCCGCATAGGATCGGGCTATTTCTTGCCAGTCGCCCGGAACATATGCTGCATAAGCTGGCCATGAATCGCCTGGGCATTTGCTGTGTGCCCATTAATCCAGACTATCGTCGTGGAGAGCTGGCCTATCTTATTGATCACTCGCAAATTGATTTAATTGTGACGCTTGCCAGTGAATCTGCCCGAATTAAAGATGCCTTACAGACCACCGAACATCAACCAAAAGTTGTCACTCTGGAGGCCTTTCATCAAGCGCTGCCCGCCCCCCGTCAGGCCTGTCAACACCACACACCAAAAGCGGACACGCCCGCCAGCATTCTTTACACCTCGGGGACAACGGGTCGCCCCAAAGGCTGTGTATTATCGCACCGTTACGAGCTGGCCGCCGGCCAATGGTATGCCCGGCAAAAAGGGTTGGTAAGCATACGTCCCCAGCAGGAACGCCTGTATAACCCGCTTCCCTTATTCCATGTCAACGCCTCTATTTTGTCGTTTTATTGCATGCTGTTAACAGGGAACTGCCAAATTCAGCCTGATCGCTTTAGCGTCTCACGCTGGTGGACAGAGGTGAATGAAAGCCAGGCAACCATTGTGCATTACTTGGGGGTAATCGTTCCCATGCTGCTTAAGCAGCCTGCCTCGCCCCTGGATACCAGCCACAACGTTCGGCTGGGCTATGGCGCCGGTGTTGAACCCCAACTGCATCAGCCTTTTGAAGACCGCTTTGGTTTCCCCCTGGTGGAAATCTGGGGCATGACAGAAATGGTTCGCGTCCTGTCGGATCGCGTCCCGCCCCGCAAAGTGGGAACCCGGGCGTTTGGTCGAGCCGAACCCGGCGTGGAAGCACAAGTTGTTGACCCCAACGATCAACCCGTAGCCGACGGTACCCCGGGTGAGCTGGTCATTCGCTATTCCGCCGACAACCCCCGTAAAGACTTCTTCTCCGGCTATTTAAATGATGCAGCAGCCACCGAAGCAGCGTGGCGAGGCGGCTGGTTTCACACCGGAGATATCGTCACACGAGATCCCGATGGCATGCTACATTTTATGGATCGTGACAAAAACATCATTCGCCGCGCCGGGGAAAACATTGCCGCCGCCGAAGTTGAGGCCCAGTTGTTGCTCCACCCCGAGGTTAAAAGTGTTGCAGTCATGGCCGCGCCCGACGAGGTCAGGGAAGCAGAAGTATTGGCCTGCATTGTTTTAAAAAATGATGCCGCGCCCGATGGTGTCCGTGACATCACGCAACTCTCAAGCACACAAAAGGCTGAGCTTGCCCAAGACTGCTTTAATTTCTGTTACGAGCACCTCGCCTATTACAAGGCCCCCGGCTGGATTTATTTCGTTAACGAAATCCCCACCACAGGGACTCAAAAAATCCAGAAACACCTCATCTTTCCCGCCGATAGTGATCCACGCGAGGCACCAGGAATTATTGACTTGCGCGCCCATAAAAGGCGCAATTAACCGCAAAGCCTCAACTCACACAGGCTTCACACGTTGGTATAGCTTGACGTATTGACGCGCCATGGCTTCTACCCCATGATGTGCCACAACATAAGCATGGGCGTTCGATGCCATTGTGGTGCCCTCTGGTGTTTGCGCCAACAACGTATGCAGGGCCTGAGACAAGCAATCTATGTCACCCACCGGGCATAACAGGCCTCTATTCTGGGCCACCAGGGCCGGCAAGCCTCCCGCCGCCGTCACCGCAACGGGTACGCGATACAAAAATGCATCCAACACACTCGTTCCCAGCGCTTCTTGCGAGGAGCTTAAAACAAAACCCTGCAACAGCCGATAACAATCACCAATGTCAGGCCTGAAACCCAATAAGCGATAGCAATCCTGCAAACCCAATGCCTTGATTTGTGCCTGAGCGTGGTCGCTTAAGTCCCCCTTTTCCCCGAAATGGAGAAACACAAAGTCTTGGCGATCCTGATACACGCGAGCCACCGCCTGGATTAACGTTAACGGGTCTTTTTCACGTGTAAGCGCTGCCACCGTCCCCAAAACCTTGTGCTGCTTCAGCCCCCACGCCTGCCGTAATTGGGCAATATTCGCCTCGTTGGGCGGCTGGAATACAACGGCACTGGGAATCACTTTGGTCACTGCAACTCCCAAGCGTCGCGGCTCGTGGGCCGCCGCCTCACTGATACAAACAAAAATATCGGGTTGCTGCCACTTCCAGCGGGTAAGTCGCGCACGCTTGCGCACCTCAAAAGCTGTGCGCCGGGTAAACCCCACAATACCCTTTAGCAAGGGCTTCATAACCGCCAGTGCGGTAAGCGTATTGGCGGTTTGTGCATGAAAAACATCAAAGTGGCGACGTTGCTGCCACAGCACGCGTAGCACGGCGAGTGTATTTGCTGCGTCATAAACCGGAATATCGGCAGCGCGGGCCCGTTGGCCCAACGCCCCACCGGTACGCGCTAACAATGCTACCTGGTGACCTTGCTGACGCAATGCTTGCAGGCTTAGCAAGGTCTGACGCTCACCGCCTCGCCAACCCTTTTCCAGGTTAAGCATTAAAATTTTCATTACGGGCGTTTCGGTCGCGTCCAGCCGAAAATTGTTTTTTGTTCACTGCGCGATAAGGTAAGACGGCCTTGCGGCGCATTTTTTGTCAGGGTTGTACCGGCACCAATCGTGGCGCCCTGTTCAATGGTTACCGGGGCAACCAGCTGGCTATCGGAACCAATGAAAACATCGTCCTCAATAATGGTTTGATGCTTGTTTGCTCCGTCATAATTACAGGTAATGGTGCCCGCGCCAATATTTACGCGTTTGCCAATGGCAGCATCCCCTATATAGGCCAGGTGATTGGCTTTGGACGCTTGTCCTATGGCACTATTTTTAACCTCAACAAAGTTTCCGATATGAACAGATGGTGCCAACTGCGTGCCGGGTCGCAAGCGTGCATAGGGCCCAATGGAAGCCTGCTCACCAACCACTGCCCCCTCAATATGGCTGAATGCTTTGATGTGCGCTCCGGATAAGATTTGCGCGTCTCGCATCAGGCAATGCGGGCCAATCACCACCCCATCGCCTAAGGTGACATCGCCTTCGAAAACGCAGCCCACATCAATAAAAACATCGGTACCACACCGCAAATTCCCCCGAATATCGAGCCGCTCGGGATCTGCCAGTGTTACCCCTTGATCCATCAGGCGATACCCCTGCTCGCGCTGCCATAGACGCTCAAGCGTGGCCTGTTGACGTCGGCTATTTACCCCCAGGGTTTCCCAGGGGGCTTGCGGCTGGGTCGCTTGTACGGCCACCCCGTCAGCAGCTGCCAAGGCGATAATATCGGTTAAATAATATTCGTTTTGGGCATTCTGGTTAGATATTGCTGCCAACCACCGCTGCAGATTACGGCTGTCCACCGCCATTAAGCCGGTATTTACCTCGGTAATGCGCTGTTGTTCCGGGGTTGCGTCTTTCTCCTCGACAATGCCTACGATTGCGTCTTGATCATTCCGAAGAATACGCCCATAACCCTGGGGATTCTCAAGCTGTTCCGTCAAGATTGCCAGCCCCCCCGACGGCGTTGCTTCCCGTAAACGCACAAGCGTCTGTGCTTGTACCAGCGGTACATCCCCATAGAGCACAATCGTAGTACTGCCTTCGGTCTGCACCAAGTGAGGTAATGCTTGTTGCACGGCATGGCCCGTTCCCAGCTGCTGTGCTTGTGTAACAAAGCTAAGGTTATCCTCCGGATCGAGCACCGCTTTAACCTGCGCTGCCCCATGCCCAACCACTACCACAATGCGGTCAGGCTGTAATTGCCGCGATGTGGCCACAACATGGGAAATCATGGGTTGACCTGCAATGGGATGCAGTACTTTGGGCAGGTCAGATTGCATACGCTTGCCCTGACCCGCCGCTAATATGACGATATTTAACATGCTACACATTCACCCTATGGGATACTTACGACTTAGGTGGTGTCGATTTTACGGCAGCTTTTTTCGCTGCGCGCTTGGCTGCTTTCTTAGCAGTGGCCTTCTTGGCCGTTGCCTTTTTAGCGGACGCCTTCTTTGTGGCCCGTTTGGCAGTTTTCTTGGTGGCGCTGGCCTTTTTAGCAGCTTTCTTGGTAGCTTTCTTGGCAGGCGCTACGGAAGACTGTGCGGCCTCCTGCAAACTTCCCATTTGATCGGCCATAGTTTGCATGGCTTGCTCCTGCGCCGCCACCGCAGCATCACGCATAGATTCGGCCCCCTTTATGGTGGCAGCCGTGGCATCCGACAAGTGATCGAACTGGGCTTGCAACATATCCCACCACCCTTGCATGGTAGCGGTTGCCTGCTCAAGATTGGCAGCCCCGGGAGCTGCGGCATCGGCCTGCTCTGACCCTTGATAGCGGGGCTGGCCAAATAGCCCACTACTGTCGCCGGAAACAGGGGCTTCCCCGGTGCTGGTGGGCATACTGGCAGACGGCATTGCGGTACCTGCCCCAGTTGCCGCGGTAAGAAAAGAGTTCAGGGTAGCCATGGTAGACCGCTGCACTTCCAGTGCCTGTATCGTACTGGCCAGCATTGACAAGTTCATACGTAACCATTGCTCTACCACGCGCAAATCACGGATTCGGCGTTCTACTTCTTCAGGAGAAAGATTGCCGGCTGCCAACGCTTGATCAAGCCCACTGGTTTTTGTGAGCCCCTCCCAAGCATTACGCATCATTTCCATGCTGGCTAATAATGGATTTTGTGCCATGTCACCCGACTGTCCAAAGCCAGGCAATATAAATGGATTGGTCTTCTTCGTCGCCATACAACCTCCCTGGGCAATAATGAAAGGTAACCCTAGCTTAAACTGTGCTATCCCGTGTGTCTATCGTCGCAAGCGATCCAAAATTATTAATTGGGCTTCCTTGGTGAAGCGGTGATCACGAATTAACGCCAGCACCTCGTCAAGACCCGCCAATCGTATTTCCGCAACCTCGCCATCTTGGTTCACCGGCGTTACATCATCCGCAAGCACGCAATCCGAAACCCATACATCTTCGACTTGATAACCTTCGGGCAGGCGCATATGAAGGCGTGCACAATGCCGTAAGGGCTGACGGGCAGCAAGCGCACGGGTAGATAAGCCTGCCTCTTCCTCGCTTTCACGCGTCAAGCCAAGGTCCAGCCCCTCACCCGCCGCCACCAGCCCACCCACCAAGGTATCCCATAAGCCCGGATTGGTAGGCTTCTGATCGGCCCGTCGCGCAATCCACAGCCGGCCATCGGGTGACCAGGCATTTAAATGTACGGCCGACGTCAGCAACCCCAGCGGCCGCATGGCGGCGCGCTCAATTACACCCACACAACGTTGGGCAGCCCATACTTCCAGCAGTTCGTCACGCCACTCACCAGCACAGCCCGCCACGCGCAGTGCCTCTGCAACACTGGCCAAACCTTGATTAATTTCCGCTGGCGATGCAGGGGACAATTGCAGTTGCAAAGCGCTATCAGTAATTGAAACGATTGGCAAGTCCCGGAGCGCTTCTACCGCCGGTGGCGTGGCCCATCCGACCGCAAAACCATTAAACACGAGCGGTCGGGCATCCGCGGGCGGCGGCTGCTGCATGTCGCGGATAAGCGCTTGATAAAGCGCGTATAAATCCGCTTTGTTAATAAGCGTGTGTGGATTTTTCATAGCCGGATTGTACGCTGACTTTACACCGGAACTGTGGCAAACCAAGGGTTTTCACGGATTACCTTTACCAAACAGTAATCCAAAAAAAGCTTCACAAGCCGCGTGCGTTCGCTATAATCATTGGAGAAGAAGTTCAAGAGCGGGCAATCTCCCAGCTTCGGAGTTTAAGCCTGCCATTTTAAAATTTGTGCGTTTTATCGTGCATCAACCTTGGTTAGTTTGACTTTCATCAAGCTTAACCACAAACGCACCATAAAAAGAGGACGCCATGGAAGGGAAAACTGGGTTTCTAGGCATCGTTGCATTACTGTGGTCAGGCATGGCCCATGCACAGGTTACCGATATGCCAGGAGGTCCGCGGGTAAATCAGTTAAACCTGCCACGCGGGGTAACTCAAATCGCGCGAGACATCGAATGGTTGCACTGGATGCTATTAATTGTGTGCACCGTCATTTTTGTCATTGTATTTGGCACGATGGTGTATTCAATTATTCGCCATCGTAAGTCCCGCAACCCCGTACCCGCCAAATTTCACGAGCATCTGGGGGCAGAAATCACCTGGACAGTGATCCCTTTCATCATCGTGATTGCCATGGCTTTACCCGCTACGCGCACGGTGGTTGCCATGAAGGACACCAGTAGCGCGGATCTCACCGTTAAAGTAACGGGCTACCAATGGAAATGGGGATACGAATATATCGATGGCCCCGCAAAAGGCGTGAAGTTCCTATCCAACCTGGCCACCCCGCGGGACCAAATTGAAGGGCTCTCCCCACGCGGTAACTTTTACCTCATGGAAGTCGACAAGCCCCTGGTTGTCCCCGTGGATAAAAAGGTACGTGTGGTATTGACCTCTAACGACGTCATCCACGCATGGATGGTTCCGCACTTCGGGGTGAAGCAAGATGCCATGCCCGGCGTATTACGTGACACTTGGTTCCGTGCTGAAGAAATCGGCACATTTCGCGGACAATGCGCTGAGCTATGCGGGAAAGACCATGCTTTCATGCCAATTGTTGTTGATGTCGTCTCCCAGGAAGACTACGATAAATGGGCTGCTGAGCAAACAAAAGAAACCACAACTGCCAGCACTGACGACGCCACTAAAGAATGGGAGCCAGATGAGCTAATTGCCAATGGCGAAAAAATATACACCGCTAACTGTGTAGCCTGCCACCAGGCGGATGGCCAGGGGGTAGAAGGGACTTTCCCCGCCCTCGATGGCGATGAAGAATATGTCCTTGCCCCTATGAAGGAACAGATACTCACGGTACTCAATGGGCATCCAGGTACCGCGATGGCAGCTTTCAGGGATCAACTTGATGACACTGAAATTGCCTCTGTGATTACTTATACCCGCAATGCCTGGAGTAACGAAGGCAAGGGTGAGGATCCCGTTGTACAACCCGCCGACGTCCAGGCTTTTCGCTAGTCACGGCACGGTTAGCAGGAAGGAGTACATATTATGAGCAGCGTAACTGCCGATCACATTCCCGCCAGTGAAGGCCATCCAGCACACCCGTCTGGTTGGCGTCGCTGGGTATTTGCAACAAACCACAAAGACATCGGCACGATGTATTTGTTGTTTTCATTCTGTATGCTTCTGGAAGGGGGCGTACTCGCCTTACTGGTGCGCACGGAACTGTTCTCACCGGGCTTGCAATTTTTCCGGCCCGAGCTATTTAACCAGTTCACCACCATGCACGGCCTCATTATGATATTTGGGGCCATCATGCCAGCATTTGTGGGCTTTGCCAACTGGATGATCCCGCTACAAATCGGGGCCTCCGACATGGCCTTTGCCCGCATGAACAACCTAAGTTTCTGGTTATTGCCGGTGGGCGCAACCTTATTCACTATCTCCTTTTTTGTCCCCGGTGGCGCCAACGCAGCCGGCTGGACCATGTATGCGCCCCTCTCCCTGCAAATGGGGCCCGGGATGGACTTCACCATTTTCGCGGTGCATATCCTGGGGGCATCCTCTATCATGGGGGCCATTAACATCATTGTCACCGTGCTCAATATGCGGGCACCTGGCATGACCATGATGAAAATCCCCCTATTTTGCTGGACCTGGCTCATTACCGCGTATCTGCTGCTGGCAATTATGCCGGTGCTTGCCGCTGCCGTCACCATGTTATTAACCGACCGGCACTTCGGCACCACCTTCTTTAACGCTGCCGCAGGGGGTGATCCGGTACTTTACCAGCACGTGTTCTGGTTCTTTGGTCACCCAGAGGTGTACGTGATGATTTTGCCGGCCTTTGGCATTATCTCTTCTGTCATTCCAGCCTTCTCGCGCAAGAAACTGTTTGGCTACCCCTCCATGGTGTACGCCACCGCCGCCATTGCCATCCTGTCCTTCCTTGTATGGGCTCACCATATGTTTGCCACGGGTATGCCCGTTACCGGACAGCTTTACTTTATGTATGCCACCATGCTGATTTCCATTCCCACAGGGGTGAAAGTCTTTAACTGGGTGGCAACCATGTGGCGAGGCTCGTTAACCTTCGAGACGCCCATGCTGTTTGGTATTGGCTTTATTTGGGTATTTGTCATTGG
>Ga0209487_1000099_pt1 | contig 82124 bp, 75 predicted proteins | sample Poulit2012_FD_187524 | JGI IMG/M metagenome (GOLD analysis project Ga0209487, IMG submission 187524) | Agricultural soil microbial communities from Georgia to study Nitrogen management - Poultry litter 2012 (SPAdes) (version 2) | ecosystem: Environmental > Terrestrial > Soil > Agricultural land...
TACAAAAACCCGGAAGAGTGGTACCGGAAGGCACTTCTGAATGTGGCCCGGATCGGCAAGTTCTCCTCTGACAGAACCATCAGGGACTATGCAGAAGAGATCTGGAAAGTAGAGGTGAACCGCTGAGGGATTCCAGACAGGCATAACGGTGCCGGACAAGACAGAAGGTTGATCATGAATCGGGCAGCCACCAGGCGGGAGTAGTTCCGGGGGAAGCTCAACCCGTTGACCCGGTTTCACAAAGGACCGGGTGAATCGATCCGATCACAATTCGGGGGAGTGCCAATTTAAACGTCACTCCCTGCCCAGCAGCATATCTATAAATGCACCTCTCACTTCAGGCCCTGAATCTCTGAAGTAGAGGTAGGGTGTGGGATCTGAATCTCTCCCCGAGATGTCGATACCCCACAAGGGAGAAAGGCTTGTCGGCAGCATGGAATAGCGCGCATCCCCTAAAATAGCCGGATTCCCGGGATGCTGAATCATATACCCTTCCGACAGCTTCCAGAATCGCTCAATATCCTTTTTTTTGCGGGGAGACAGAGTTGCAAACTCCCTGTCCTGAGGATTGCGAAGTTTTGCAGACTCCCCCTCATAGAGCTGCATCCCTTTCAGAAAGCCCGCCCGGACGCCGTCTGTATAGACAACTCCTTCCGCTGTATAGGTCACTCTCCAGAGCAGCTGGTTGCCAATCGTCGGCTTCACAATATACCCATCGTTCGCCGCAGGAGCTCTCTGCTCGATACGATCGGCAACAAAACCTTTCACCCGGAGCTTCTGCAAACCACCGTAGAGCAGAAAGAATCCCAACCAGATGGCCATCAGAGCGGGGCCCCGTTTCCCGGCTCTCTTTAAGGAGTACCCTCCCAGAAGAAGCAGCCCGGCTGTCACCACGGGATCCACAACGGAAATCAGGTTCCAGGAGTAGAGCTCTCCGGAGAATGGCAGGAGCAGGTGGGTCCCGTAACTTGTACAGGCATCCAGAAGAATGGCACTTACCCACGCGGCCAGCACCATCAGATAGAGTTTACCAGCGGTGAGCCTCTTTTTGAGGGCCAGCCAACAGATTCCCGCAGCAAGGGCCGCTCCTGCCGGCGCAAAAAGGAGTGAGTGGGTAAAGTGGCGGTGCAACTCAATACCGGTAAGCGGATCCGCTGCCGTCTGAAACAGTACATCCAGGTCGGGTAGCTGCGCCGAGAAAAAACCTATCAGAAAAGGGAGCTTCTCTCCGTTATTTCCCGGTACAAGCCGGGCGACAGCAGCACCGGTCAAACCGTGGGTCAGAGGATCCATGCTTTCATCTCAGGATTTAAAATTACTCTTCCCGGACAGCATCAGCAGGCTCCACTCTGGATGCCCGGGTGGATGGATACCAGCTGGCCAACAGACAGAGTACCATGGTACCGGTCATGACCATGAAGATATCGGAAGTTTGCACAGAGACCGGATAGGCATCGATAATAAAAGAGGATGACAACTTCACCAGGCTAAATTCTTTTTGTGCAAAGGTGAGTGCCAAACCAGCGAGCCCCCCTATTCCTGTGCCGATCAATCCGATCCGGATACCTTGTGATTGAAATATTTTGCGAATTTGGGAACGAGTCATCCCAAGGGACATCAGCACACCGATATCCCTTTTTTTCTGCAGCACGATCATGGTCAGAGATCCCAGAATATTTAAAACGGCCACCAGCACAATGATCATCAATATAAAATAGGAGCCCCACTTCTCCAGGTACATGACATCGTAAAGCGGTTTTTGCAGGTCATACCATGTCGACAACCTATACTCATCTCCAATCAAGCTCAAGAGCTCCTCCTTCACTCTCTCAGCCTCATCGGTATCGGTAAGAGTCAGGTCAAAACCAGAAATCTGATTACGCAGATTAAAGAGCCGCTGTGCAGCCTCAATATCCACATACACCACATCCAGATCGACAATCTGATGCATATCATATCCTGCCCTGATGGTAAATCGGCTGGACCGGGGGGATGAAAATTGTGTCAAGGCTCTCCTCATACCGGTCGGGCTCAACATCGCAATTTCATCACCCTCGGAGAGTCTGTAGCGTGTGATGAGGGTCTCACTGACGAGTGCGCCCGGACGGTTGCCTTCCACTGCCAGCGAATACTCCGCACCTCCCTGTTCCTGGAGAAGGTTCACGATAAAGGGATCCCGCACAGAGTCAATCCCGCGCACATTCAGAACTTCGTTTCGTCCGTTCTCAAATACCAGCATCGCTTTTCCCTCTACAAAAGGCATGACAGAGACCACATCCGGATGGCCGGCCAGTAGCGAGGCCACTTCATGGTTTTCTAGTAAAGGCGAGTAGTCGGCCAGCTCCACACGGATATCGGGATCAAAAGTCAGCAGGTACCCTCTGATCACATCATAGAAGCCGTTAAAAACTGAGAGAATCACAATAAGCAGGGCAGTCCCGATGGTGATCCCGGTAATACTGATCGTGGTGAGTATGGAGATCAGAGAAATGTGCTTCTTTGAAAAAAGGTATCTCCGAGAGATAAACTGAATGATTTTCATCCAAATAAAATTGATTATAATGGAGTGATGATATTCATGACAAGCTTATAATAATGCTTCCAAAATTAATATCTTGATTGTCTACAAATAATTAACCGACGAGGGCGCACGTGACTCTTAAAATCGAGGAAATTGAGGCCATTTCCAATGGCGAACATACCGATCCGTTTTCCGTTCTGGGTTTTCACCACGTAACTGAGAATAACCGTGAAAAACTTCTGTTACGCTGTTTTCGGCCCGATGCCAAAGAGGTTGAGATTAATCCGGCCAGAGGAAAAAAAGTCAGGATGAACCGGTTGTCGGAGGAAGGCCTTTTCGAGTATATCTTTCCCAGGAGGAAAAAGCGGTTCCGGTTTTCCTATCTTATAACTCCCTGGTCCGGTGACCCTTATGAAATTGAGGATCCTTATCGGTTCGGCCCGCTGCTGAGTGATCTGGACCTGCAGTTGTGGGGAGAAGGAAATCACCACCGGGCGTACGGTATGATGGGGGCTCATGTTAAATCGGTCGGTGGGTGTCGCGGGACTCATTTTGTGGTGTCGGCACCTTCCGCGCGGCGAGTCAGCGTTGTAGGTTCTTTCAACAACTGGGATGGCCGGATTCATGGAATGCGGAAGTACCATGATCAGGGAATCTGGGAAATTTTTATACCTCATGTAACCAAAGGAGACTACTACAAATTTGAGATCCAGTCTCAACCAGGGGTCTATCCGATAAAGAAGTCTGATCCGTATGCATTTTTTGCAGAGCTGAGACCCGGTACTGCGTCGGTCGTCTGGGAGAGCGAGTTTGAATGGGCCGACCAGGAATGGATCAGGCACCGGGAGGAAGCAGACCATCACAATCTGCCTCTCACTATCTATGAAGTACACCCCGGCTCCTGGAAACGGCATGTGGGCCGGGACCCGGGATTTCTGAGCTACAGGGAACTGGCAGAGGATCTGGTACCCTATCTCACGGATATGGGCTATACACACGTGGAGCTGATGCCGGTTGCAGAACACCCCTACGACCCCTCCTGGGGCTATCAGATCACTGGTTATTACGCTCCTACCAGCAGATTCGGAAACCCTGACGACCTGAAGTATTTTGTTAACAGCTGCCATCAGGCGGGGATTGGTGTCATTATAGATTGGGTTCCGGCACATTTTACTAAAGATGAGCACGGATTGGGTCGGTTCGACGGCACAGCACTTTATGAGTATGCAGATCCGCGAAAAGGAGAACACAGGGATTGGGGAACGTTAATTTTCAATTATGGAAGAACCGAAGTCTTAAATTTTCTGATCTCGAACGCCGTCTACTGGATCGATGAGTTTCATATTGACGGATTCCGGGTGGATGCAGTGGCTTCCATGCTCTACCTCGATTACTCCAGAGCTGAGCACGACTGGATCCCGAACCGTTTTGGCGGTCGTGAAAACCTGGAGGCGATCAGTTTTCTTCAACGGCTGAACGAAGTTACTCACCTCTACTATCCCGGCATTTTGACATTTGCAGAGGAGTCCACCTCCTGGGAAGGGGTAACGAAACCCACCTTTTCGGGCGGTCTCGGATTCGATTTCAAGTGGAATATGGGATGGATGAACGATACTCTCTCCTATTTTGAAAAGGATCCTATATTTCGAAAACATCATCAGGATCAACTCACCTTTTCTTTGATCTACGCTTTTACCGAGCAATTCATCCTGCCTCTTTCCCATGATGAAACTGTTCATATGAAACAGTCCTTCCTCTCTAAAATGCCCGGGGATGATTGGCAGAAATTTGCCAATCTTCGTTTGCTCTATACCTACATGTACGGACATCCTGGTAAGAAACTTCTGTTTATGGGAGGGGAGTTTGCGCAGCGTGATGAATGGGATGAGTCCCGATCTATCGACTGGCACCTTCTTGAATACGAGACACACCAGGGGGTTCAAAATCTGGTCAGAGATTTAAACCACCTATATAAAAATGAATCCGCCTGGCATCAGATCGATTCCAGGTGGGATGGGTTTGAATGGATAGACATCACAGATGCGGATAACAGCCTGATCTCTTTTATCAGAAAAGGGAATGAGCCGGAAAATTACCTCATTTTTATTCTGAACTTTACCCCGCAACTGCACACAGGCTACAGGTTTGGGGTACCGGAGGATGTAGAGTTTGAAATCCTTCTCAATAGTGATTCAGGCCATTACGGGGGAAGCAACGCCGGACCCTACGCCGTACAGTCGGTCGAGGGTGAATGGCACAACCGCCCTTATCATATCGAGATAGAGGTTCCCCCGCTGGCAGGCATCATTCTGAAACCGAAAAGATAATTGCAACGGATATCCATCAGGATAAAAGGACAAAAGCATGAGATTTCGAAGGGCTTGCGGCACTCTGGTTCACCCAACCTCCTTTCCATCAGATTACGGAATGGGGGATTTTGGTAAGGGTGCCAGAAAATTTATAGATTTTCTTAAAACGACAGGACAAACGGTCTGGCAGATTCTTCCGCTGACACCCGTCGGGTATGGAGACTCCCCTTACACTAGCTATTCTGCCTTTGCAGGAAATCATTATCTGATCAGCCCGGATACATTGGAGGAAAAAGGACTTCTCACCTCATCCGAGCTATTGGAAGCCAGACTGCCATCCACTACAAAAGCCCAATTCAGCCAGGCCTACGCTCACAAGGAGAGGCTTTTCCGGCTCGCTTCGCAGCGCTATTTTGAAGATCACTCACCTGCTACCCGGGCTCTTTTTGAGCAGTTCCAGAATAGTAACAACTACTGGCTTGAGGAGTATACTGTGTTCATGGCCAGTCTGAAAGTGAACGGGTGGAAAAGCTGGAATGAATGGCCCTCCGGACTCGCCCGCCGGAACAGGCGGCTCCTGGAAGATTTCAAAAGAGAGCATCGGGAAGAAATCCGTTATCAAACATGGCTTCAATATGAATTCGCAGCTCAATGGAGTAGCCTGAAAAGTTATGCCAATGAGCGGGATATTCAGATTATTGGTGATATTCCTATTTTTGTGAATCACAACAGTGCAGATGTTTGGAGCAGGCCTGAGCTTTTTGAAGTCGGATCAGACGGAAAACCGAAACTGGTATCAGGCGTCCCGCCAGACTATTTCAGTGAGACGGGACAACTCTGGGGGAACCCCCTGTTTAACTGGAAAAAGATGGAAGAGAACGGCTTCTCCTGGTGGATTGAACGTTTCAGACAGATGTTCCGGCTTTTTGATGCTACACGGATTGACCATTTCAGGGGGTTCGAAGCTTATTGGGAAGTTCCCGCTTCAGAAAAAAATGCAATCAATGGCAAATGGGTAAAAGGACCAGGGGAAAAGCTTTTTATCACCATCCAGAAAGAGCTGGGCAGGCTACCGGTGATTGCAGAAGATTTGGGGGTGATCACCCCTGCTGTTGATAAGCTACGCGATCGTTTCAGCTTCCCCGGCATGAAAGTTCTGCAGTTCGCCTTCGGCTCCGATTCCGGCAACCCTTATCTGCCGCATCACTATCCCCGGAACTGCGTAGTATATACCGGTACCCACGACAACGACACCACCCTCGGCTGGTATCACTCGGCACCGCCGGCTGACGTTCACAGAGCAAGGGTCTACACGCGCAGCGATGGCAGCGAAATAAACTGGGAACTGATCAGGCTGGCGATGTTATCGACAGCCGATCTTGCCATTTTTCCGATGCAGGACTTCATGAACCTCGGCCAGGAACACAGGATGAACATCCCCGGTACTGCAGAAAACAACTGGACCTGGCGATATACGGATGAGATGCTTGAACGTACAGACCACGGCCGGATCCGGTTTCTTTCTGAATTGTCTGCCCGGATTCCAAACCCAAAAAAGCAGCAATCGGATTAAATCTTCCTATTTTTTAATAAAACGATCCTTTTGTATCTTGAGCCGATTAATCAAAACTCTAAAATCTGCACATGTCATATCAATTAAATCATCTGCCAGAGAGAACACAAAAACCGCGCAACAAGGGAATCACCCTTGCGCTTGACAAAGGCTTCAGTGTTCGGCAGGCAGAGGATTTCTGTGAAGTTGCTTCGGGATATACGGATATCGTTAAACTAGGCTGGGGCACCTCATTTGTCACACAAAACCTTCAGGACAAATTAGACGTATATACGAAATATGAGATTCCCGTCTATTTTGGTGGCACGTTGTTTGAAGCCTATGTATTGAGAAACCAGCTTGACAGCTACGTTGAGTTGCTTAATAGGTACGGGATTCGTTATGTTGAGGTTTCCAATGGTACGATCTGGCTCTCCGATGAAAGAAAGTTGGCAATTATCCGGGAACTGAGCAAAGACTTCACAGTTCTTTCAGAAGTTGGAAGCAAAAATCCTGACGCAATCATTCCCCCTTACAAGTGGGTTCGAATGATTGAAGCAGAATTGGAAGCAGGCTCCTGGAAAGTGATTTGCGAAGCAAGAGAATCGGGTACTGTTGGAGTTTTCAGGCCCAATGGTGAGGTCAGATCGGGCCTCATCGATGAAATTATCGATCAGATCAGCAGTGAACACCTGCTTTTCGAAGCACCACAAAAGGAACAGCAGGCCTGGTTCATTAAAAAACTGGGAAGCAATGTGAATCTGGGCAATATAGAGCCATCTGAAGTGATCCCTCTTGAAACACTTCGCCTGGGCCTGAGAAGCGATACTCTTCTGGAGTTTTATACCATTGATGACGAGCATATCAAGAATTTGACCAACGGTAACAAACCGAATGTTACATAAGAACGCTCTTAATATTAAGCATCAAAAAAACCTTCTATATGAAAATACTATATGCAGCTGCTGAAATCGCCCCTTTTGCCAGAATGACCTACACCGCAGACTTGCTGCGATTTTTGCCTGCCTCTCTTCAGGATCAAGGTTTTGAAATTCGAATATTACTGCCAAAATTCGGCACCATCAACGATCGCAGGAACCGTCTTCACGAAGTAATCCGGCTCTCCGGCATCGAAGTTGAAGTGGGTGAAGAGACTGAAAGCATGAAAATCAAGGTGGCCAGTATTCCCAACGCCAAACTTCAGGTGTACTTTCTGGATAACGATAAATATTTCAAAAGAAAGGGAATGTTCGAAAAGCCGAAAGCCAAAGAGTTTTATGAAGATAATGACGAGAGACTGGCTTTCTACAATAAAGGAGTGCTGGAGACTGTTATAAGACTCGGCTGGCAACCCGATATTATACACTGCCATGACTGGCCTGCAGGCCTCATCCCCCTGCTTGTCAGAACCTTGTATAAGAATGAAGATATTTTCCATAACACCCAAATTGTTTACAACCTGCATCATCCGGAAAACAAAGGGCAATTTGAAGATAGCTCTATCATCGATCTGCTCGGCTTGCCGGATGATATAGATAAAGATTCTCTACAAGAAGAAGACGGATCCATTGATATCCTTAAGCTTGGGCTCAGGTATAGTGATCACGTTGTTACCGGAAATCACCTTACAAATCAGTTTGATGAGCTTTTTGAAGCACTACAAGTTAAACCTACTAAAATACAGGGTTCGCCCGAAGATGTATCGAAGAAATTTGCAAATTACTATCGGGAAATTCTCGGGGAAACCGAATAATCCTGTTCGGATAGAACCTATAAAATCCAGCACACCGATTTCAGCAACCCCGGGGGGTGCAAGACTTCTTACATTATTCATCATTCTTCCGCTGCTTTTTCTGAGCGGTTGTGATACGTCCGGATCGGTTGGGGGCGAGATTCTCCCTGATGAAGATCTGATTCATACGATTCAGATCGATCTGGATGATCTCGCACTGATTCATTCGGAAGCTTATTCCGGCAGTCTGCGCTTTACATCACTGGGTGCGGTGGATGACCCGGTATATGGAAGCATGAAATCAACAGCTCTTCTGAAGCCTTCTCTCTCCTCTTCGACGGTGGATACACTCACCGGGGAGGATACCCTCCTGCTTCAGCTCATATTTGATGCAAGGGTTTACGGTGACGACTCCTCTGTATCCGTTTTTGATATCTATGAGGCCGGGGAGATATGGAGAGGTTCCCAGCTGCGCTACAATGAAACTGTGGATGTAAACTACTCCAACAGGATCGCCACCATTTCTGTAGCAGCAAGCGACACAACGGCGATGGTAGAGCTTAACGAGAGCTGGAAACTGAAATTTGCCGAATATTTTAATAGCTCCGAAGCGGAATCAGACTCCCTTTACCGGCAGAATTTTCCGGGACTCGCCATCGTACCGGCAGAAGGAACAACGAGTATGAGGTTCTTAAAGAACCAGCAGCAGTCATCCGAGGAAGTGATCACCTCCCTCATCGTACGCTCGCCCGCACAGGATGAAGAAAACGGAGAAAATAGCGATTCAGAAGAGGAAGACGAGGAGGAGGAGACGGAACCTACCATCTATTTCCGTGACTGGGCTGCATCAGTAGAAAAAAGTGGCTCTCCGGAAACGGACGACCACCTTGTCCTCTATAATACGAGTCATGTCCTGCGTGTAAATCCCGACTTTTCTCAACCGGATGTAGACTTGTCGTCCAAAAACATCGTGAATGCTCAACTGCTGCTCTATAAAAACAGGGAGCCCGAAAAAGCGGCGTCACACATTTCCAGACTGACATCTACAGCGATTCGTGCTCATATATTTCCTGAAGAGCCTGAAGATATTATGGCAAGAATATTTACCTCTAATCCGAGATACCAGGCCGTAGCTGAAGAAGAAGATGACCTATTCAGTATGGATATTACAGAATTTACGCTGAACCAGGTTTTTGGTGGGGAGAATACACAGGAACTCTATATTACCCTCCAGGATGTAAATGGCCTCTTTTATGCCAACCATTTTTACCACCTGACCGACCCTGAAAGAAAGCCGAAAATCATTATTACAACGGTTGAATGACCCATATGAAAAAATTCATTCAGATAGTTTCACTCCTGACAATTTTGACAACAGCCTTTCAGTCCGCAGGGTTCGCTCAGGATGAAGCCCGTACCGGCTCGTTCTATTCCGGGCTGGGGTTTGGCACTCCTTCCGACATCAATTCCACCTTTTCGATGGGCATGGGCCTGAGCGGAGTTTCCAACTATTCAGGATACTCCACAAATATCGCCAATCCGGCCCAGTGGGGGTTAATTAACTATACAGTGGGAAGCATCTCTGCCAACCTTGATCAGTTTGTAGCCAGTGACGGGCTCTCATCAGCCAACAATGTCATCTTCGGCCTGGAATCTTTTCAGTTTACTTTTCCTGTCCTCCGCGGACGGCTCGGTATATCGGCAGCTTTCACCCCTCGGACAAATAATAACTTCAGGAGGGAGCAAACGGGATCATTTTTATACCCGGGGAACCCCGATGACAGTGTGAACTATTCATTTAGTACAATCGGGTCGGGAGGTATCAACCGTTTCGAAATCGGCGCAGGATACAGAGTCTTTAATCATCTGGCTGTCGGGTATGCCTTTTCTGTAAACGCCCTTACCATGAATCATGAGACACAGCCTCTGTTTTCTGATGCTGTATTTACGCCTTCTCGCTATATCAGTAAAATACAGGGAAACAGTATAGGGCACCGTTTTGGGATCTACACCTTTACCAACCGGATTTTCGGTGACCAGGATCAGTTAGCCTTGGGCCTTAGTGTCACCCTGCCTCTCACTATCGATGCGGAAAACGAAATAACCACCTATCAAAACATCAACGGGCGTCCGACCTTACTCCATTTAAATCAAAATTCTCCAGATCGACATGGAGATGTTACATTACCATTGGAAATTAATGCCGGACTTACGTATAATTTTACCAATCTGACAAACGTTAATACTGAAATTCTCTACCAAAATTGGGATGAGGTCAGTTTTTCTTTTGATAAGAATCAGGAAGGATACTATAAAGACAGATTGAAGTTTGGTGCCGGCTTACAGCACCACCCTTACAGATCTTCTCAACAACAGGGATTCTTTTCAAATTTCAAATATAGTGCAGGTATAACTTATGACACCGGTCATCTTACTATCCGGGGTCATGATATCGAAACGTTATACCTCAATGCCGGACTGGGAATCGTCAACAGCAGATCCGTCTCTTCTGTTGACCTGAGCTTCCATTACGGTATAAGGGGAACTGAAGCTTCCAATTTAGTAAAAGAAAATGTTTGGGGGTTTAAACTTTCATTGAACCTTGCAGAATTTATGTTTGTCAGACAACGTTTTCAATAGATCCGGTATGAGTAACCTTAGATTTTTCCGAACCAAAACAACAAAATAATGAAAAAGTATTTTTTAACCCTTGCATTTATTTTTATTGCAGGATCACAAGCTTTCTCCCAGAGTGAGCCGCCATATGGTATGAGCGAAATTAATGCATACTCGATATTTTATGAAAATTACCGTACAGGTGATTATGAAATGGCTCTGCAGTACGGGAAGTGGATGCTTGAAGCAAAACCAGAAAGCATACAGGGAGTAAACCGTTTTAACCTGCCCCGGCAGTTTGAGAGAATGATTACGGTATATACTGAACTATCGAAGCAGGTATCGGATCCTTCGATGACAGCCGCCTATCTGGACAGTGCACTGATTATCTATGACGATGCTTTTGAAACGTTTGATGAAAACAGTATTGACTATTATGAGTGGCACTTCAATCGAGGACGATTTTATCAGGAGAACCAGGCCAATATATCCGATGGTACCGACAAAGCCATTGAAGACTATTTGAGCGCATATGAGATCGATTCCAAACGTTTGATTCAGGCAGGAGACGGATACTATATCCAGGTTTTGCTGAATCACTTTATGGAGAACAATGAGCGCGACAAAGCCCTGGCAATGATAGATGAAGTGGAGCCCCACGCCGGCAGCTCCCTGGCCAATGTAATCGATGCCACCAGAGATAGCCTCTTTACGAACCCGGAAGAGCGTATTGAATTCCTCGAGGGCCGACTTGCAGAAAATCCTTCCGATATCGATCTGATCAATGAAATCGGTAAACTCTACAGAGAAACCGGTAATCGGGCCAAGGCGATCGAATATGCCGAAAAAGCGTACAATGAAGAGCCCAGCTATGCCAATATCAGGACACTTGCAGATTATGCAAAAGCAGACGGGCAGACCCGTTCAGCTCTCAATTACCTTGAGCAGGCTCTGGAGCTTTCTACTGATGACAATGTACAGAAAAACGTGATGCTGGAAATTTCCGAACTTCTGCAGAATGATGGCAATCTTCAGGGTGCCCGTCAATATGCACGGCGTGCCATCGAAATAGATAGAAGCTGGGGGCAGCCCTATATCCGTATTGCCGGTATTTATGCTGCAGCAGTTACCCAATGTACAGCCAACAGACAATTGGAGAGAGACGACCGCACTGTCTACTGGCTGGTCCTCGACTATCTTGACAGAGCGAGAGCAAACGACAGTTCTGTTGCAAATACAGTAAGCAGGCAGTACAGCTCCTATCAGCCGGTACTGCCAACTGCTGAAGACAAGTTCTTTCGGGGTTGGGAGGCAGGAACTCCTATTACGATCGGATCTGAAATCAACGAATGTTACTCCTGGATCAATGAAACCACTCATGTAAGATAACCTTACTTGAATTTTGATTTCCTTCCTTTTATTTTACGCCGGGCGATTCAATAATTTCGCCCGGTTCTTATAACACACGGCTCGTCTCTCTCTTTTTATAGATCGCTCTCTCCTGTAGCATGCATACACAGGAAACCTGCTAAATCATTCTTAATAATTCAGTTAATCATAACCATATTTTAGTGCATGGCACGTTCACGCAAAAATAAAGGGCGTAACAAAAAAAAACAATCAGGTCATAAGTCGAAGAAACAAGCTGCTTACGCTCCACAGTTTCATCAAAATCAACAGACCAGAATTGGCGGAAGGTACAACGGGATTCTCGAAATTAACGAGAAAGGATATGGATTTATACGGAAACTGAATTTCGAGTTCAGCTACCACCCGAGAGATCCTTTTCTAAGGCCTGACGAAGTCAAATTTCACGATCTCCGAACCGGTCTGATCCTGGAAGGCGAGTTTGAGGAGGATCAAAGTGGTAACAGACATGTCTATTCTATTGAAAAGGTGAATGGCAGGGTACCTGAAGAGTGGCAAAAAATCAACCGGTTTGAGCTTCAGACCCCTATTATGCCGAATGAATATATTAAACTCGGCAACAAGCCCGAGGATATCGAACTGCGTGTAATGGATCTTATTGCCCCCATTGGCCGCGGACAGCGAGCTCTGATCGTAGCACCCCCGCGAACGGGTAAGACCGTTTTACTCAAGAAGATCGCACAGAGCCTTACGGAAAATTATCCCGATATCCACACCGGAATACTCCTGGTGGATGAAAGGCCGGAAGAGGTTACCGATTTTCTGAGAACGACCAATGCCGAAGTATTTGCTTCTTCGAATGACCGCCCTACAGAAAGTCATGTGAGAATTTCTGAGATGGCTTTAGGCTATGTAAAACGAAAGGCGGAATATGGAGAGCATGCCGTTCTACTGATCGACTCATTGACCCGCCTGGGCCGCTCCTATAATGCTGTTCAGACCAATAGTGGCAGAACCTTGTCTGGCGGGCTGGATATTCGTGCCCTTGAAATTCCGAAAAAAATCTTCGGTTCCGCCCGCAAGATAGAAGGTGGCGGATCACTGACAATTATCGCAACCTGTCTTATTGAAACCAACTCAAGAATGGACGACCTTATTTTTGAAGAGTTCAAAGGTACGGGGAATATGGAACTGGTTTTGGACAGAGAGATTGCCAATGCGCGAATGTATCCTGCAATTAACATCGGTGCATCCGGTACACGGAATGAAGATAAGTTTATCACGGATTCACTGGAAGAGAGAAATATGGTGCGACGCTTTCTGTTGAAAAAGAACCCGAAAGAGTCCCTGCAGATGCTTCTACAGGTGATTCGGAGAACAGAAAGTAACGAAGAGCTTTTTTCTCAGATCGCAGCTATCAACTGATACGCCTGCGTGAGATCTGATGTAAACTGCAGGCTGCCTCTTTCCCCAGAAGACCTGATATGATGGGTGCAGTGTCGGTTATCCTGCACCCCCACCATTGCTTCAAACCATACCGGCTGCTAATACTGGGGCAGCGAAGGGTCAAACTTTTGGGCCCAGCCGTTGATCCCGCCTTCCAGGTTTTTAACATGTTCAAAACCGTTCTCCAGAAGTAGTTCTACAGCTTTCTTGCTGGTATTTCCACTACGACAGTAAACAATATACTCCTTCTCTTTATCCAGCTTGTGCAGCTGTTCATCAAGGGATGCTACAGGAATGGAGAGCGTTTCCATTCTGAAGTCCGAGATGTTGGCTTCGAACGATTCCCTTACATCCAGAAGTCGCAGATCTTCGCCTGCTTCAATACGTCTGTTGAGTTCTTCTGCCGTAATTATATCCATAAGTCTCTGTCAAAAGTTTAAAGGTTTGATCATCTGTAGTAAAGATGTGAACATCCGTTCAACAGATCGTCAGTTGCTGTAGCGATCCAGTCTGAATTGTCTTCCAAGATAAAGCTTTTTGGCTTCTTCATCTTCGGCAAGTTGCTCGGCTGTTCCTTCTCTCAGGATTTTTCCCTCAAACATCAAATAAGCCCGATCTGTAATGGCAAGTGTCTCATGGACATTATGATCGGTGATGAATATGCCGATATTTCTTTTTTTCAGATCTGCAACGATCTGCTGTATATCCTCTACCGCTATCGGATCCACCCCTGCAAAGGGCTCATCCAACAGAATAAATTTTGGATCTGTAACAAGTGCCCTTGCGATTTCAGTCCGCCTTCTCTCACCCCCGGAAAGGCTGTGCCCCTTGTTATTGGCAACTTTTTGCAGGCCAAACTCCTCAATAAGCCGGTCAGCACGCTCTCTGATTTCAGATTTTTTCAGAGAGAGAAACTCCAGGATCGATTCCAGATTTTGACGGACGGTCAGATTACGAAATACGCTGGGTTCCTGCGACAGATAGCCAATCCCCATTCTGGCTCTCTGGTACATCGGTTTCCTGGTAATATCTTCATTGTTCAGATAGACCTTCCCTTTGTTAGGGCGAACGATCCCTGTAAACATATAGAATGTAGTGGTTTTACCTGCGCCGTTGGGTCCCAGCAAACCGACAATCTCGCCCTGATTCACACGAATCGAAACCTGATTTACCACCACTCTTTTCCGGTATCTTTTAACCAGATTCCTGCTTTCCAGAGTTATGGATTCATCAGGATGAAAATTCATTGGAAGGAGTAGTTTTTAAGGGAGCTCATCACTTCAGTGGTCAGGCGGATTCCCGCCTCAACGTCACTGATTGCACATGTTTCAGCCGTACTGTGAATATATCGTGCAGGGCAGGAGATGGAGGTCACATGACTGCCGATTCCCATCAGATACTGCATAGCGGACGTGTCCGTTCCTCCCGCCGTCAGGACTTCTCTCTGATATGGAATGTTATTCTGTTCAGCCAAATCCATAAGAAATTGCGTAAGCGAAGGAGTGCAGATAATACTCTTGTCCATAATTTTTATAGCAATTCCTTCTCCCGCTTTTGTGCAGTAATCCTGCTCACTGACTCCGGGGAGGTCATTGGCAAGGGTGACATCCAGATTGATTCCAATCTCAGGCTGTATAGCCTGAGCGGCCACCCGGGCGCCACGAAGGCCCACCTCTTCCTGTGTTGTAAATACAGCAAAGAGGTCTGCACTCTCCCCTTGCTGTCGCTTCAACGCCTCCAGAAGGATATATACAGAGATTCTGTTATCCAGCGACTTGGCAGTTACAAAATCACCCATCCTGATCATCTCCCTGTCTCGGGTGATGACGGTTCCGGGACTAACCTGCTCTTTTACCTTCTTCTCCGGCAGTCCTACATCGATGAAGAGATTCTCCAACTTTATTGCGGACTTTTTTTCACTATCCGACTGAATGTGAACCGGTTTCGTGCCAATCACACCTGGTAGCTCTTCACGTCCATGCACCATCACCCGCTGAGAGACCAGGGTTGCCGGATCAAAGCCCCCCAACGTTGAGAATCGAATAAATCCGCTGGCATCAATATGCGTCACAATCAGGGAGATCTCATCCATATGAGCAGCAAGCATGACCCGGGGCCCGGATCCTTTCTTTCTTGCAATCAAGTTGCCTATGCCATCTGTATAAACCTCATCACACACCTCCTCCAGCATGGGGGTGAGCAGATTCCGGACTGGCGTTTCGTGACCGGGTGCTCCCGGTACCGTGACAATTTTTGAAAGAAGATCGAAATCAATCATTCAGGCGACACTCAGCTCATTTAATATAGATTCAAAGAAAAGGGCGCCGTCTGTAGAACCAAGCAGCTCTTCCATGGCCCGTTCCGGGTGAGGCATCATTCCCAGAACATTTCCTTCGACATTGGTAACCCCCGCGATGGAGGATAAAGATCCGTTAAAGTTCGCTTCATCCGTAATATTCCCTTCTGCGTCGGAGTACCGGAATGCAATCTGATTGTTTTCTTCAAGCGAACGGAGACCTTCATCATCGATATAGTAGTTGCCTTCGCCGTGGGATACAGGCATCTTCAGAACCGTTCCTTGACTCAGTCCCGATGTAAACAGGGAGCTGTTATTTTCAACACGTATATATACGTCCTTGCAGATGTACCTCAGGTTCTTATTATGCAGAGTCGCTCCGGGAAGAAGGCCCGCTTCGAGTAAAATCTGAAACCCATTACAGATTCCCAGAACCGGCCGGCCCTGCCCGGCAAACTCTTTTACAGCTTTCATGACAGGAGAAAAACGAGCTATTGCACCGGATCTCAAATAATCTCCGTAGGAGAACCCGCCAGGAACCAGAATCAGATCGATATCATCGATCTCTTCTTCTTTATGCCATAGAAACTTTGTGTCTGCATTCATTACATGTTTCATAGCGTGGTAGGTATCGTGATCGCAGTTAGAACCGGGGAAAACAATCACTCCAATTTTTTTAGACATGGTATATCTATCCTTTTATTTCTGTAATTAGTTGTATTTCCTGCAGAATCGCATTAATTCGGAGACACTCTTCAAACGCCCCTTCATAAACAACTGCCTTACCCTCATTGTGCACTTTCATCGTGAGATTTTGCGCCTTACTCAGACTGCAGCCAAGGGCTTTTTGTAATTGTTGGATAACTTCTTCAAATGTGTGTATGTCATCGTCATACAGTATCAGTTTCCATGGTTTGTCTATCTCCTCATCCCTGCTCTCTTTTTCAGCAACGAGCAGACTTTTATCCTTTGCCGGTGATTGCTCACCTGGGAGATCGGAAGTTACATATGGAAAAAGCTCTGCCTGTCTCACGATACTATTCAATATGGATTTGATAATCCTCCATCACTTCATTGACCAGAAGCTTTTTACACGCTTCGTCCGCTTTTTTAAAGGCACTCTCTTTATCGGAAGCCTCTATTTCCAATTCAACAAACTTCCCTATCCGGGTACTTTCTATATCGGTCATTCCCAAATCCTGTAACGCCTGATGGGCAGCTTTACCCTGCGGATCAAGAATAGATTTTCGGAGAGTGATGTTAATTTTTGCTGTATACATTCTTACATGGGTTCAATTGATGGTCAGCCTGTAAGTTACGGTTTATCGTGCTCAGCCGCTACAAACATGCAGAAAAAGATGGTTTTGCATCCCTTTCATTTATTAAAAAACATGACTTGATAAAGTAATGCCAAATTTATATATAGACTGGAGTTACATGCGGAATGCCGTATTAACAAGGCTTTATCAATTTCATATAAAATCATATCTGATAAAGGGGTAATACCTACGTGGCCCTCAACTAAACTAACCTGGTTCTTATGGAAGACAAAAATCTATTAAATATTCTCTTTATCTGTTCCCCGTCAATAGGTTTGATGGACGCCTGGTCGCCTGTTCTACTGAAATTACGGCAAGAATACCCTTCAGCTTCTATCTCCACACTTTTCCCCAGGAAACAAATTGCCTCCCAGCTCGACACGAGTACGACTGTCGTCAAGCTTGTAGAACCGGTCATAGACTCATTCATCATACAGGATTTGACACGAGGTGTACTGTACAGCTGTAAAACGATCGATAAAGCAAAGGAGATCGACAATGCACTGCACGTTAAATATCGTGCCAGCCGCAGATCACTCACATATCTGCCTAAAACCCTCGCAAATTATGTACATTCCACTTTTATGAGGAACAAGCAGAAAGAGTTCAGAGTGAAAGATCAGAACTCATTCTTCAAAAAGTTCGACGCTGTATTCTATGATGTTTATGAACATTCCAAGAAATACAATCACCACATACTCTCCCGTTTGTCACATGTGCCCAAGTTTTCCATCAATCATGGCCTGAAGCCCAGATTCATCGTTAGCCAGAAGAACTATGATGAGGATTCCCTTCCGGCTGACCGGAAGAAAACAATTGCCTTCCTGAATGCTGATCATGAAAAAGATAGCTATGTCCAACGTTTTGGCGTGCCTCGTCAAAACTTAATTGTGACGGGTGTTCAGCGTCATGATCCCGCCTATATTCATTATTTCCTCCAGTCGAAAAGTGAACAAAAAAAAGGAGGGGCCCTTTTCGATGACGACTACATTTTCCTTATCTCCAGGCCCGGCGATACCCCCTTACAGCCACTGGAACGAATCAAGAAAAGTATTCGCACCATTAGGCATGTGGCCTATGATCTCCTGAATGTGAAGATCGTGGTCAAACTCCATCCCAAAGAGATCAAACAATCTTATTACAGCGAGATTCTGGGCGAGAAAGAATATGGGGAAAAGTGGATGTTTTCAAATGCACACCCCTTTACAATCGGCAGGCACTGTCTGTTTGCGGTCAGCTACTATTCGGGGGTGGCTGTCGATCTGATTGCCTTAGACATTCCAACCATTGAGTTGCTGGACCTGAGAGGCATCCATAAGTACGACGAGCTGAATAAACTCCGCAACAAAAAAGGGGATCCCGTTTTAAATTACAGGTATCACGGCCTGGTCTTAGGCAGCAGTACGAAAGAAGAATTCATCCACCAGGTAAAAAGGGTGATGAACCACAGAGAGGAGGTGATGAAGGAGCTAAGAGCAGCTTATGAAAAGATGTATCACTCCCCGGACCAGTCGATCGATCATTCAATAGAAGCGATCCTGAAGAGAACCAGAGCCAGCAAATCCGGCACCCGCCGGAGGAAAGAACTGGCTATCTGAGCGCAACGTACGGTTAAGGCACTCCAAGTTGCGATACTGCGGCTCTCTTGCAGGGCGTGTAAGTATGGCACGTGTTAAAAAGGGAGTCTTAACCCGATGGAAAATACCGGTTGATCGAACTCACTGATCACATATTTCAGATCTCCGAATGCCAGAACGCCTCCAAAGTCATACTCTGCACCCAGACCCAGATTTAATCCTATCGCACTGTCTGTTAACGAGTCATTTCCTGTATCTACTTTAGAGCGGGCATAGTTCAAACCTGTATATGCGTACGATTTAAACATAAACTCTTCATAAAATATATACCCCGCATTCGCATTCAATTCCATAAAGTTATGGTTATCTTTCGGGAAATAGTAAATGAGGCCCCCGCCAAACTGCAGTGCAGGGCGGTTTAACATGCGGTAATGGATATCTCCCTGGATCCCAATTTGTTCAATATCGCTCCCAAAGGCCATCCCGACACCTGCCTTTACCTGAGCTTCTGCTGCATCTGTGTTCAGGATCGCTAAACCTGCTATTAAAACGATTAGTGCTAGATATCTTTTCATAACATATAGTGATTATTTGAACGTATTAAAGATCTGATATTCAGAAAGTAACCCGGAAGTTACGGCTCTGATAGTACCTGCCTGTTTATGTTTGTCCGGGATTACAGTTGGATATTTCTTCAGTTGGAGCAGGGATGATCCCGCGGCTTTCACCGGTTCGGTAATGACTCAGAATCAGACCTTGCTGCTCTCCCCTTTAATAATTTTGGGTGAAGTTAGTTCCCGGGTTCATTGTGCACACCCTTCTGCCGGATCATAATTATCCTGATGCGGTCTTTTTTACCAACAGCTCAAAGCCCCCCTTCTCTTAAAACCTGCAGGATCGAATCGATAATCTCCTCAAGAGGTTTCCCATGGACATTCAGAGGTATGGCAAATGGCCAGCGTTTCATCCATGTGATCTGTCTTTTGGCATATCTTCGGGTGGACGTTTTCATCTTTTCAACCATCTCTGATCTGCTTATCTCTCCATTCAGATACGCAATGGCTTCGCGGTAACCGACGGTTTGCAGGGATTGCAGCCGGGGGCTGTAGCCATCTGCCAAGATCCCTTTCACTTCCTCAATAAACCCCATCTCAAGCATCTGGTCAGTTCGGTGGTTAATGCGTTTATGCAGCTCTTTTCTTGGGCGGTGTAGGGTGAAGAGAGCCATATTTTCAGGGAGGCTGGCAGATCTCTGAAGATGGAAGGAACTGAAGGGCTTGCCTGTCTGCATCCAGACATCCAGTGCCCGAAAAATCCGCTGTCGGTTTAATCCATCCATTCTCCCGGCGTATTCCGGATCCTTCTTCTGAAGCAGCTCAAACAGTTTTGGCAATCCCCGCTGCTTTTCCATCTCCGCAAGCCTGACAAGATTGTTTTCATCAGCTGATGGAAGGTCATCGAGGGGCTGAAGCAGTGATTGTAAGTGAAGTGTGCTGCCTCCGCAATAGATCACCTTTTTACCCCGGGACTTAATTTCATCCCTGTATTGCATCGCTCTCTTGTAGAAAAGTGCTGCCGAATCGTGCTCCCGAAGATCCAGTACAGATACATTGTGGTGGGTTACCTCTTCCAGCAGCTTTGAGTCCGGTTTAGCGGTTCCAATATTGAGACGTTTGTAACATTGCCTGGAATCGACAGATATGATCTCTCCGCCAATTTTTTTTGCAAGTTCAATTGAGAGTTCAGTCTTGCCGGTAGCCGTTGCGCCGGCAATAATGATTTCATCGATCATAAATAGCTGTATGGTTTAGATGGCCGAATAGTTCCATCATATAGTTAACCTCCCGGGATGTTCAGACACCCCGAACCCTATGATAACCTTTGCACACTTTTCATGCACCCCTCTCTTTGAAATACCATCGGACCTCCAATTGCCCAAAACCAGACGCTTTCATTCCAATCTGAAATCGCCCTGTTCATATCATCAACGAACTGCTGAATTATGTGTAGTCTGTGGGGTTTTCTCCACTACATATGGAATCGCTTCCATGAATTAAGGTTAAAATAGAGCCCCTTGTTCCCTAAAATTCAATAGATAGTATTATATTAAGATGGTTTAACCCATACCGGACGGTAGTGTGTGATAAACTACACGTTGACCGGCCCGGAGTCTTAAAAGCGATGCGAAAATATTACATGTACAGGATTGCGAACCTTAACCTCCTGTAGAAGAGACTCTCCGGTATGTGAAGAAAATGGGTTAAACCGTAAAAGCAAACAGCTAATTTTAAACTGATCGAATTCACACTATGGCGAATATTAATGAGATTAAAGGAGTTATTGGAATTTTAACCGGTGGTGGAGATGTCCCGGGGCTAAACCCGGCAATCAGGGGAGTTGCAGTCCGGGCTATACGTGAAGGTTATAAAGTAATTGGAATCCGGCGCGGCTGGGGTGGAATGATAGACATCGTCCGGGATAAGAATGCTGATAACAGCAACAATTATATTGAACTCACAGAAGAGGTTGTCGCGAAGGCCGCCCGTACCGGAGGAACCTTTCTCCATACTTCCCGGACAAACCCCAGCAAGGTTGCAAAGGAAGATCTGCCCGAACAGTATCGGGACAAGTATACCGATGATGTAAATGACCTTACAGAGGAAGTTTTAAAAAACCTGGATTTCCTTAACATCGACGTCATGATCCCGATCGGGGGCGACGATACACTTAGCTACGGTGTACGGCTCCACCAAGAGGGCTTCAAGGTTGTGGCTATACCCAAAACCATGGATAATGACGTTCCTGGTACAGACTACTGTATCGGATTCAGCACCTGTATTTCACGAACCATACAGCTTGCGCACGATCTCAGGACGCCGACCGGTTCTCACGAGAGATTTCTTGTGATGGAAGTTTTTGGGCGCTACGCAGGCTTCACCGCCATGTTACCGACACTGGCTGGTGCGGCAGATCGTTGCCTGATTCCGGAGCACAAGTTTGATCTGGATCATATTACAGAGCTGTTGGTGGAAGACCGCAAGAGAAATTCAAGCAACTACTCCAGCGTGATGATCTCTGAAGGAGCCATGATTGAAGGCCAGGACATGATCTTTTCTGATGATGAAGCGGATGCCTACGGACACAAAAAGCTGGGCGGAATTGGTGAGATTGTTGGTGCGGAACTGAAAAAGCGTTCTGCCAAATTTAACAACGGCAGGCCCATCAATGTGATCAACCAGAGGCTCGGCTACACGATCCGGGGTGGTAATCCTGATGCTGTGGACAGCATTGCACCTATGGCGTTCGGTAACATTGCACTGGATCTGATCCTGAGGGGTGAGTTTGGCCGTCTTGTCGTATTAAATAACGGACGGTATGGTGATCTGCCCATCGATGTCGTGACAAGTACCAGTAAAGTTGTCGATGTAGACAAGTTCTACAGCAGAGAGCGTCTGCGACCTCTTTATAACGTATTCGAAGGACAGCCACTCTTTATCATGGCCAGTCAGATCGTCGCATAAACAGATTGAGTACCGAAACTCAGGAAAGTGGCCGGTTTGTCCCAAAGGGGTAAACCGGCTTTTCTATTTTATGATTTCACCCTCCTCCTGCATGCTCTTTCCTTTCAAATTTGTGTGATTATAGATTCGTGAAAAAGTAGTAGGCCATCATCGAAGCCACAGCAAACTTCATGACGATGGTGACCAGATAACCGGCCAGCGATCCCAGTGCTGACCTCAATGCGGATCGGGTACCTCTTCCTGTAAACATCTCTCCGATAAAAGCACCTGCAATAGGGGCGAAGATGATTCCAACCGGTGGAAGAAATATAACCCCTGCAATAGCACCGACCAAAGCTCCATAAATCCCTTTTTTACTTCCTCCCATGCGACGTGCCCCTTCTACAGGAACAAAACCGTCCAGCGTAACCACGACAATACAAATCACCAGCCATATAAGCAGGAACGTTAAACTGAAGAGCCCTCCTTTTGTAAAGTGTACTATAAGCAGCCCAATATAACTTAAGGGCGGACCGGGAATCAAAGGCAGGAATGCCCCGGCTATACCCGCCAGAATAAAAAGAGCTCCGAGAATGATCAGCAATGTTTCCATATCAATTGGATAATAATAATTTTCCGTTTACTATATATGAAAAGGTTATAAAATAGCAGGAACTCCGGACCGTTATCACGACCCGGAATGGAGATTGAAAACTCCTCCTGAATGGAGCAACCGGGAGGCAACCCTTCTGCGTAAGCCCTGAAACGGATTAGTTAGAACGATGTTTGATATACTTTTCGCTACATATCCTCTCTCTTGCAAGGAGGCAGACGGTCCGCCCCTGCGGCCCCTGATCCGGACAGGCCTCGTTCTACTCTTTATCCCGATAACATTTCTCTTTACAGGTTTTATTTCAGACTCCCTTGCCCAGGTTTCGGAAGATACCACCCGGACCGAGAGAGAAATTCAGACCCCACCACCTGCCGGGACCTACAATAACATCCTGCGTATTCCCTATCACTCTTCGTTTGATGAAACAAACATCAACAGATATTCCCTTTCAGGAGTTGAGGGAAGGTATACCTTTCATAACCGGCTCAGAAGCGCCACGATTGGGGACTTTATGATGAGGGAAGAGGCGCGATACAACCCATACGGCCCTGAATGGGTCCATGGGATCAATATGCGCCTGGCAGCGATACTTCAGGAAACATTTAAAGAGCAGAACTCCTTTCTGCAGAAACTGGCCCGGATCGCACCTTTCCTTGGGATCGGTTTTTTTGAAGAGTACGAAGTTCCAATAGTTCCACGACAAGAGTATTTCAACCCGGAACCTGAGCTGCCTGACCCCTGACATGCCAGGTTTCTATATAGCTGCCCGGACAACACCTATGGGAACCGGAACTCCCAACACTTCCGAAATGGCCCTTGTAAGCTCCGCCTCGGCCGTTGTAATTTTCTGGTCGGCAGTTATGCAGTAGATTACGGCACTGACAACCGTTTTCCTGAGCGGGTTTGATGTTGCTGCAAGCTTGTCGAGCGCTCTATCTACAGCCGGGAGCTTTGCATCTTCTGGTGAGAGCAAGGTGAGCTGCCGCACGTCAGTTTCTCCTTCAAGCGGGAGCATCGCTGCACTCCACCCCTCTTCCGGATTTCCGCCCGAAGTGTGGCAGAGGGCGGAGAGCAGAACAGACAACTCGTGTTTGACTTCTTCCAGTTTTCGGTACTTCTCTTCCGGCCTCTTGTTTTCAGAGAAAGAGGCGTCCAGGTGATAGATCACCATCTTTTCAAGTGCAAACAGAAAGAGGTTTTCGAGTCCCTCCTGCTGCATCACCTCACTGAGGGTATTCCGGAATTGCTGATACTGATCGGCACTGAGCGTCCTCAGGGCAGGCACTGCTAATTCGGCAAGCGGCAGGAACCATCTCTGCTTGTCGGGCGTCAGAAATTCCGAGAGGCGTGTCATCTCCTGCAGAGTTTCCCGGTCCAGCCGTTCAGCCAGCCATTCCCGGTCCAGATGGAGCGGTGCAGTCTCTACCATTGCAAAAACAAGGGCCCTGGCTGATAGCGGATCATGAACAGCCCGGCGCAACTCATCAGGTAACCCCTTGAGAAAAGAAGACGCATGCTGCAGATCCTGCCGCCCAATCGATCCGATAGCCCCCAAAATCACCTCCGGCCTCAATGCGTCGTGACCAGAAAGTACCCTTTCCGGGGAAGGAGAGGCTTTTTGGCCTGCAATATGATCCTTTCGAAATCTCTGACTAATCTTACTCGTTGATGGAGTATCTGCATCAAAAGAGTGTCCCGACAGGGCCTGAATTCTTTTCTTTATCGGAGGGTGCGTGGCAAACAGGCTGTTCAATGCAGTTTTGAAACTGTTGGCAAAAAAGAGATGGCTCATCTCCATAGAGTGAGCATTTTTAAGCTCACTACCGCCCTCCGTGCCGGCGATCTTCCGCAATGCCCCCGCCAATCCGTCGGGATTCCGGGTATATTGGACGGCTGCCGCATCGGCCAGGTATTCCCGCTGCCGGGAGATGGCGGCCTGAATCATCCGGCCAAAGAGCATGCCGATATATCCGATCACCATCAGGGCCAGGCCCAACAAAATGATAACAATCTGCCCGTTCCCATCTTTGCCGTCCCGGCTTCTTTGAACCCTGGCTCCGGAGTACATCACACTCCGCATGATAATCATCCCGATCATATGAATAAGCAGAATACCGTTTAGTACACCGATAAGGCGTATATTAAACCTCATATCCCCGTTAAAAATATGACTGAACTCATGGGCAATCACCCCCTGCAGCTCATCCCGGTTCAGTTTTTCTAGTGCTCCCCGGGTTACGCCCACTGCCGCATCTTGAATGCCATAACCTGCGGCAAAGGCATTGATGGACTCTTCGCGATCCAGAATATAGATATCAGGTACTGAAATGCCGGACGCGATACTCATCTCCTCCACCACATTCAGCAATCTCCTCTCCTTCAGATCTGTTGTAGAGGGATTTACCTTTCGCCCACCGAGCATCTCAGCTACGGCACTGCCCCCTTTCCTCAGCTGCATCACCCTATAGAGTGTGCCTGCCAGAATGGTAGCCAATACCAGAGACGATACCGTCAGAAGCCATCCCGGGTTCCAGAGAGAGACTCCTCCTTCCGGGGTGCTTTGTGAGTGGAACAGTACAAGAGTAATTACATAGAGCGAACCAATGATACCAAGAACAGCCAACACATAGTAAATCACCAGTCGGGTAGTTTGCCTTTTTGCGCGGTCCTGGGCTTCAAAAAAATCCATAATCCTGATCAGATAAAAATTTCACAAACCCGCTCTCTGTGGCAGGCACAGAGAGATGATACACTTCTGCGGAACTAGCAGGTTAGAAAGAGACTCTCGGAGCTTCCCGCTCTTCAGGCGTATCAATAACGAACTGCTGAGCCTGCAAAAATCCAAAGGCGTTGGCAAAGAGCACATTCGGAAACTTCTCGCGGTAGATGTTGTAATTCATAACCGCATCATTAAAAGCCTGACGCGCAAAAGAGATTTTATTTTCTGTAGATGAGAGCTCCTCTGTCAGCTGCATCATGTTTTGATTGGCTTTCAGATCCGGATAGTTTTCCGATAAGGCGAAGAGCCTTCCAAGGGAACCCGTCAGCGCCTGCTCCGCTCCCATCAGTCTCTGCATTGCCTGAGGATCGTCGGGCTGGCCCGCCACCTGCTGCTCGGCTTGTTGTGCCTGATTTCTGGCCTGTATCACCGCTTCAAGAGTTTCACGTTCATGTTTCATGTAGGTTTTGGCAACTTCCACCAGGTTTGGGATCAGATCGTAGCGGCGCTTCAGCTGAACATCGATCTGTGCAAATGCATTTTTGAAACGATTGCGAAGTGAGACGAGGTTGTTGTAGATGCCTACCCCCCAGAATATCAGAAGTAAAATGATGGCACCAAGAATAAGAAGTGTGGTCATAGTTTGCGGATCTGAATTATGAAATTAACAGTGCATGGAACTTGAAATCTGCTGCACGCACTCTTCCCTGTAATTACTGATTTTCTGCGTCATTTGTTGCAAATGTTTTTTAAAATGCGAATTTATTCAGACATTTCAATCATGTTCAGAAACATACGTATGATCTATATAACCACTGGAAGTTTGGAAGAAGCCCGTAAAATCGGATCCACCCTGGTGGAGGAGAAGCTGGCTGCTTGTGCGAATATTGTCCCTGGAATGGAGTCGATATATCACTGGAAAGGGAAAATAGAGAGAGATAAAGAAACCATCCTGATCTGTAAAACCACCTACAGCAATGTCAGAAGGTTAACCCAGCGGGTAAAAGAGCTCCACTCTTATGAAGTTCCCTGTGTTGTGAGCCTGAATGTATCTGAACAAGAGGGGAATGAAGAGTATCTGGACTGGATCATCGAATCAGTGATCAACCACACAAGCGGAGATCGTGATCAGGAGGAGTAAGCGGTGGTAACAGCCTGATTTGGATTGCAACACCCGTTCCGTATTTCTAACGCTCTTATCCGAAGCATTACCGCCCTGACCATGATTTTACAGCCTTACCGCCCCAACCGAATCCTCTCGATCCTTTTTAATGCCGGCGGGTGCGAGTAGTTTAAAAACACATAAAATGGGTGGGGTGTGAGATTGCTGAGATTGTCTTTCGACAGTTTCTTTAGCACATGCACCATCTCTTCAGGTTTGGCGATTGTGTTTGCTGCATATTCATCCGCTTCATACTCATGTTTCCGGCTGGTCATCTGCATAAAAATTCCCAGGATGGTTTCGACAGGAGAATAAAGCATTCCGAAGAAAAGGAGTCCGGCGTACACACTCATCTCTTCCATATAGAATGCATCAAAAAGTGCGGGAACCTGCAGAAATACAGAAAGCAGCCCGAACAATACAGCTGTGTGTAAGATGCTTACACCCATATTTTTCACGATGTGTTTTTTCTTAAAATGTCCTATTTCGTGAGCCAGCACGGCAACAAGCTCCTCGGTTGTATGATTTTTGATCAGGGTATCGAAAAGAGCGATTCGTTTGTTCTTGCCAAAACCGGTGAAGAAGGCGTTCGATTTAGCGGACCTTTTGGATCCGTCCATTACATAAATGCCTTGAAGAGGGAAGTCCACCTTATCGGCATACGACTCGATCGCCTTACGAAGTTCACCATCTTCCAATGGTTCAAATGTATTGAAAAGAGGCATAATCCAGGTGGGTGCGATGTACTGTATGGCTAGAGAGAAGAGGGTAACAGCGAGCCAGGCATATGCCCATGCCCAGGTACCGCCATATTCAAAAAAGGTGATGATTCCGGCCAGCAGCGGAGCGCCGATAATGACAGATAGCAGCAGCCCTTTCAGCATGTCGGTAATATAGGTTTTAGCGGTCGTTTTATTGAACCTGAACCGCTCCTCAATAACAAATGTAGAGTAGATGCCAAACGGCAGGGAGAGAATTATTTTTCCGATCGAAAGTGCACCAATAAAGATTAGTCCGGTACCGATGACTCCAAAATCGAATGTCCGTGCCCATTGATCCAGCCAGTTGAATCCGCCGGCGAACCAGAATAGAAGAAGCAGAATCAGATCAAAGGCGCCTGTGATAAATCCGAATTTTGTATTTACCCGGGTGTATTCCTGAGATGTCGCATAGGTCTGTTCATCATACACCTCCTCAAATTCATCCGGAAGCTTGGGGCTCAGGGCTTTCAGATTGAGCAAGTTAGATACAATTTCCAGCAAAAATTCGATAAGAATAGCTGCCAGAATGATGATGCCAATGATGTTCATGAGAAACGCGACCAGTTACCAGGAGTATAGTTAGTTTTTTTGGGGGGTGTATTTTTCAGAATCTTCCAGCGTTCTTTCCTGAAAGATCATGTGGACGATAAATTATCGGAGTGGCTCATGGCCCGTCCCTAATGACAGAGGCCCATAGAAGATCCGCTGGTTCCCCGGAAAGGGGACACAGCATAGGGTTCTATAGCAGCAAAAGCCACCTGCTCCTCAAAGCTGCTTCAGTAGTTTAGCCGATCCTTTATCCAGAAACCACGTTACTTCACTCTGATCAGGCCGGATCAGCTGAACCGGAAGCTCCCCGGGAGCATATTCTCCCTTCAGTACCTGCCTGAGAGTCTCAGCTTTTCCCTCTCCGAAGACGGCGAAAAAGATCTGCCGGGATTGGTTAATGAGGGGCGCCGTAAGAGTGATTCTGTGTGTACCCTGTTCGCTGTTGTAGCCGGTTGTTACCAGGCGTTCTGTTTCATGGACAGCTTCCGATCCGGGGAAGATGGACGCTGTATGGCCATCAGCCCCCATCCCGAGAAGGATCAGATCAAACAGAGGCTCTTCTTTTCCAAAGTGACGCTTCAGAACAGTTTCGTACTCATCCGCCGCTTCGCCAGGATCCATTTCTCCTTTCATACGATGAATCTGACGTTCAGGTACCGGAACATGATTTAGCAGCTTTTCAAAGGCCATTTTTGCGTTACTAAGCGCATCCTCAAAAGGAACCGCCCGTTCATCTCCCCAGAATACATGGGTTCTATTCCAGGGAATCCGATCTCTATAGGAATCAGAACCCAACAGTTCGTATAAAGTCTGCACTGAACTTCCACCTGCGAGGGCCACGGTAAATCTGTTGCGATCCTTTACAGCTTCCTTCGCAAGAGTGACAAATCTTTCGGCCATTGCACGGCTCGCTTCTGTCTGATCTTTATAGATTTCTTTCACCATAACCCTTCCTTTCTTTTCTCATTTAATCATTAGAAACATTGAACCGATCGATTATTCGATCTCGTTTGGTACCTTTTCGGAAGCGCCTGCCTGTGGCAGAGATCATAAGCCTTCCTGCTCAAAAAATAGTGATTTACACGCAAACGTGCCGGTTCCTAATCACTCCATATCATCCAACAGAGACGGACTTTCCTACCTGCCAGCTTTACAACCACATCCTGCCATCCCTGGCCAGCAAGGCATCTGCCTGTTGCGGTCCGTGTGAACCAGCTTCATAGTTGGGGAAATCAGTAGCCGGGCTGTTTTCCCAGTATTCCAAAACGGGATCGATAATTTTCCAGGCAGCTTCTACCTGATCGGACCTCATAAAGAGTGTGGAATCTCCCTGCATAATATCCAGCAAAAGGGTTTCATAAGCTTTGGGCGACTCACCGGTGAAGGAACTTTCATAATCAAAGTTCATATTCACATTTTTCAGAATCATCTTAAGTCCCGGCTGCTTCGCTTTGATTCCCAGGCCGATGCCCATCCGCGGCTGGATATTGATCACCAGAATATTGGGAATGGTTGTGGTCATATCACAAGGGAAGAGCTGGTGGGAAACCGGCTTGAACTGAATGGTAATGGATGAATTTTTATCTGCAAGTGATTTTCCTGTACGCAGATAAAACGGCACATCACGCCACCGCCAATTGTCCAGATAGAACTTCAAGGCAGCATAGGTTTCCGTTCCGGAATCGGGTCGTACATTTATGGTTTCCCGATACGCATTTATTTTCTCCCCATCTATAGTTCCTTCTCCATATTGGCCACGCACGGTATTCCTTTGAACTTTTTCAGGCCGATCATATGGACGGACGGCATTCAGAACATCGATCTTCCGAATTTGAATCTCATCTGCGCGATAGGTTACCGGAGGCTCCATAGCGATCATGCATAGAAGTTGCATGAGATGATTTTGAACCATATCTCTGAGCGCACCCGACTGATCGTAGTACCTGCCTCTGTGCTCAACATCTACTGTTTCGGCGACAGTTATCTGGACATTGTCGATGTAATTTCGATTCCAGAGGGGTTCAAAGATAGCATTCGCAAACCGGAAAGCCAGAATATTTTGCACCGTCTCTTTGCCCAGGTAGTGGTCGATCCGAAAAATCTGGCTCTCTTCAAAGTGAGTCGTCAGGTGATTGTTAAGAGCTCGTGCACTTTCAAAGTCCCTGCCAAACGGCTTTTCAATCACGAGTCTGCTTTTTTCGGGATTCCCGCCCAGGCCGGCCACGTTCATATTCAAAGCAATCGGTTCAATAAACCCCGGAGCTACCGAGAGATAGAATATCCGGTTGGCCTCTGCACCCCACTGCTTCTCTATCTCATCCAGCCTGTCTGCCAAGCCGTTATAGGCCTCTTTATCGGTAAAGTCCGCCTGATAGTATGTGATCGTCTCCGCCAGCCTCTCCCACTTGCCGTTTTCTTGAGTAGTTCTGCGGGAGTACGTATCGACTGCCTCTTTATAGAGGGATCTCAACCCCTCATCATCATGGTCGTGATGACTCACACCAACAAGTGCAAATTGATCCGGCAGCCAATCATCGAGCAGTAAATTATAGAGGGCGGGTACCAGCTTTCTCCTGCTCAGATCGCCTGCAGCTCCGAAGATAATCAGAATGACCGGATCAGATTTTCTCACGGTTTGAAACATCATTGCAACAGCTTAGGTGGTTTCTATTGTAGACAGGAGTGATTGTGAAGGATCAGGTAACATCGCTCTTCCAGCCAGTGTGAAAAGTACCCGGCCGGTCTGTACGCTCATACCCGTGAGACCCGAAGTAGTCCCGCTGCGCTTGAATCAGATTAACCGGAAGCCAGCTGCTTTTACAGAGATCATAATAGGAGATAGAAGCGGAAAGTGCCGCCAGAGGAATTTCCGATTTTATCGCTTCAATCACACAAGTTCTTGTATCCCGGCTCAGCTCTGGCATATAACCGGCAATTCTCTTATCGAGAAGCAGGCTGTCCAGGCCCGGATTCTCCGAAAAGATCTCCATAAAATCGTTGAGCATTCCTGCCCGAATGATGCAACCTCCCCTCCAAATTTTTGCAACTTCTGCCAGATTCACTTCATAGTTGTATGCCTCAGAACCTTGTGACAACAGCGTAAATCCCTGTGAAAAGACTGTGATAAATCCAAATTGAATGCCGTGTTCTAACTTCTCAACCCACGCCTCCTCTTCGGATTCCAACCAACGGGAAGATTCAGGATAGAGGGCTGCTGCCAGGGATCTCTCCTCTTTGTAAGAAGAGATATTTCGCACCATCACTGCCATATCTATGGCCGGAACAGCAACCTCTATATCCATTGCATTTTGAGACGTCCACTTCCCTGTCCCTTTCTGCCGGGCACTGTCCATGATTTTGTTCAGCAGGAGGCCATCCCCAAATTCATCCTTACGTGCAAAGATATCGGCTGTAATTTCCATCAGAAATGATTCCAGGACGCCGCTGTTCCATCGGTGAAAAACCTTTCCGATCTTCTCATCAGAAAGGCGGAGAACAGATTTCATAAAATGGTACGCCTCAGCTATCAGCTCCATCAGGGCATATTCAATTCCATTATGGACGGTTTTTACATAGTTGCCTGCACTTCGGTTCCCCATCCACGCCACACACGGTTCCCCATCCACCTTTGCCGCTGCGGCTTCCAGAAGCGGCCGAACCAGGTCGTATGCTTTCCGATCCCCTCCCGGCATCATACTGGGGCCTGTCCGGGCACCCGTTTCGCCACCAGATATGCCTACTCCCAGATAGTGAATTCCCCGCCCGGAGAGTCTGTCCATGCGACGCTCCGTATCTTCAAAATGGGAATTCCCCCCATCCATCAGCAGATCTCCCTCCTCCAGATAGGGAAGCAGCTGCGAGATTACCGAATCCACAGGGTCACCGGCTGGCACCAGCATCATTATCTTCCGGGGTTTTTTCAAAGCATTTATAAACTCCTTTTCCGAAGTAGTGGCAAATAATGCCCCTTTGGAGGACTCTTCCTGAAAAGCCTCCGTTTTATCCCGGTTCCGGTCCAGCCCGGCAACATTCAAACCCTGATCCGAAATATTGAGAAGCAGGTTTTTCCCCATGACTCCAAGACCTACAATTCCGAAATCAGAAGCTTGTTCTCTCATGATCTATTTTAAGTAACGTTTTTCTATTTGAATCAGCTGATCCAGTCTCCTCTGATACCGCCCAGAACCTATATACCGCGCCTTCAGAAAAGCCTGTACGATTACCAAAGCAAGAGCAGATCCGATCACCCGCCCTCCGATACAGAGCATATTCATATCATCATGCTCAACACCCTGACGAGCTGAATAAGACTCTGTGATGAGAGCCGCCCGTACGCCCGGGAGTTTATTGGCTACAATGGCTGCTCCCACTCCACTTCCGCAAACGGCAATTCCCTTTTTTACTTTTCCTTCCGACAGCGCACGTGCAAGAGGCAAAATACTCTCAGGATAGTCATCCTCCTGATCCAGCTCAAACGCACCAAAATCCGTTAGTTCATACCCCAGTTTTTGAAGGGAATCTTTCAGCTCTTCTTTCAATAGAAACCCGCCATGATCTGCAGCTATTCCAATCTCAGGCATATCATTCCTTCATTTCTTAGGGGTAATTTCCCGCCTACCTGCGCGTGTGTACCGCAATAAACAAATTTTGCGGATGAATAAAAACCAGCAGCGTTAAAAAGATCAACCCAAATCAGGCCGGTTGAACCGGACCTTAATCCTTTGCAGCCGTTCCGGCAGCCTCCACCTTCTCCCTATATTTCTGATAAAGTTGACGGTGCATGTCCATCATATTGCTCTTGCGCCCATCGATAAATACCTGCTCAATCTGGGTTTCATACTCAAGTGGATTACCCGTCGTAATGAGCAAAGTGGCATTCTTTCCGGGCTCAAGTGTGCCCACCTTATCTGAAAGGCCGAAGATTTCTGCAGGATAGACCGTCAGTGCCTTGATCGCCTCCTCCATGGGTAAACCGAAAGCTGATGCTGCTCCAGCTTCCCAGGGCAAGCGGTGCGCATACGGTGCGCTGGCACTTCCTGAAATAGCGAACCGAACTCCGGCTCTATAAAGTCGTGCGGGCAGGCTGTACTGATGATCATAACTTTCCCAGCTCCGGCCCGGCGAACCTATCACGGTTGTGACAACCACAGGAATATTCCGGCGCCTGATCTGTTCACTGACCATGTACGACTCTCTTCCGCCAAGAATTATGATCTCCAGATCTTCTGATTCTGCCCAGGTAATTGCATCCTGGATCTGCTGTACCTGATTGGCATTCACAAGCAGGGGCCGTTCTTTTGTAAAGAGCGGAATCATCGATTCCCAACGTGTATCCATCGCCAGCCAGGAGCCTCCCTCTTCATTCGCCTTTCGGCCCCGGCTATATGCGCGCGCGTCATCAAACACATTCTGCAGGGTTTCCAGGTTCTCTTCGTAGGAATCGCTATTGGCATTGGGCCAATTAATGAGAAGGGCCACCCCGGGACGGAGGGTCATCTCTTCCCATGTCCAGCCTTCCATTCTCATCGCTGCGGTCTGTCCGGAGATCAGCCCCCCTCCCGGAGAGGAGATCGCCGTCAGGATTCCAGCTGAGCGGGCAATGGCAATATGCCTGCTTTCCGGATGAAAAGCCCGTTCTGCCCGCACATTCGGATTCACATCACCCTGCTCGTTAATGTCCAGGGTCATCTCTATCGAACCGATCTCAAATAGCCCCATCTGGCTGTAGGAGTCGATCAGCCCGGGATAAATATGTTTTCCGGAGAGATCTTCAACCACTGCGTTATCAGGAAGAGAAACGGACGTACCTAATGCGGTAATCACACCCTCTTGAAAGAGAAGGGTTCCGTTCTCGATCACTTCCCCCGCCATCGTGTGTATCGTGGCGCCGGTCAGGGCAATCGGCTGCTGCTGCAGAGGAGCGGGTACCGGAGCTTGTGCATAACCCGCCCGGGCTATAAACAGCAGGATGCACATCATTATTAACTTTCTCATAAAATGTAGGTTTACAGAGTTTGAAGAGTGAAAAGAAATAGGAAGAAGTGACGTTTTCAGCTTACTCATAACCTTCCTCCAGAATCCAGTTGATCAGTTCAGAGCGTTCTTTTTGAATTCTTTGCTGAAGAGTCCGGTCTTCCCGGAGATCAAAAAATTTCTGCCCCTCAATCCAGGTCTGCTCTGCTTTGGTTGTAATGGAGAGGGGGTTTCCGCTCCAGATGACAAAGTCACCATCCTTGCCCTCCTCAAGTGACCCTGTCCGGTGATCTATACCCAAAATTTTGGCGGTATTGATGGTCACCAGTGCAAGCGCATCTTCAGGGTCCATTCCTGCACGGACCATTTTGGCAGCTTCCCAATTCATCCGGGTCGCGATCTGACTGTCATCAGAGTGCAGTGAGGTCAAAACACCCGCCTCTGAAAGAAGCCGTGCATTGTAAAGAATTCCATCCTGCGCTTCGATTTTGAACGAAGACCAGTCTGACCATACTACAGCCCCTGCACCATGTTCAGCCAATTCGTTGGCCACTTTATACGCTTCTACACCGTGATGGAAAGCCCCGATCCGAAAGCCATACTCCTCGGCGAGGCGCATGAGCATCAGGATTTCATCCTGTCTGTAGCTATGCGACTGAACAATAATATCCCCATTCAAAATATCGCGCAGTGCATCCATCCGAAGATCTCTGCGAGGAGGAATTCCCTGCCTGTTTCGCTCCCACTCGTTCCAGCGGGTTTCATAGTCTCGCGCCATACTGAACCTGTCTGCTATAATCTGCTCGACCCCCATGCGTGTTTCCGGATAACGGTCTGTTCCTACCCTCTTCGGATTTTCACCCAGTGCAAACTTCACAGTTACCGGGGCATCCTCTATTTTCAGATCCTCCGGCAGAGCCCCCCATTTCATTTTAATATGCTGATTCTGCCCTCCGATCGGATTTGCCGAGCCGTGCATCACATGAGCTGTCGTCAATCCTCCTGCCAGCTGGCGATACATCCAGATATTATTGAGAGTGAGCACATCCCCGATACGTACTTCGGCTGTAATCGCATTTCCAATCTCATTTACGCCTGCCACACCTGAATGCAGGTGCGCATCGATCAGTCCGGGAGTTACATGCTTTCCTTCTGCATTGATAACCAACGCATCGCCGGGTGCATTCAGGCCGGTACCTGTCGCGGCCACCTTTCCATTGCGGATCAGCAGATCACTATTCTCCAGAATCCCCTCTTCGCCCATTGTCCAGATTGTGGCGTTCCGAATAAGGATAGTCTCCGGCTCTTCAGGCATCGATTCACGGCCATACTCCATCGACGGCCTGATATCTGAAAGCGTCAGATTTCTATTGATACCCGTCCGGGCACTATCTTCCACACGTTCTGCTGCCGACGACCGGCGGCCTGTCCACTGCAACCTCCCCTGGCCAGGAACCTCAGCCCAGCCTGTTATCTCATCGCCTGAGATAGATGCTGTCACCCTGATGAGGCCTTTCAAGTCATAACGGTCACCCCGGAAATCGGCTCGAATCCGGGAGGCACCATCCTGAAGCGTAACGGACAGGAGCTCTGTCCGGATCCCGTTCAGCGTTACACTTCCAGCTGCTCCGCCGGAACTTTTCTCTTCCAGTTCGAGCCGCCCTGATGCAGATCCGCCCGATACAGAGACCGTCCATGTACCGGCAAAGTCCGTTCGCCTTTCCTTATTAACGGCAAACCGGCTGCCATCTACCCAGACGTCCAGTATCTTCGCATTGCTCTCAAAAAGATCGCCATCCGCAACAATCAGGTTGGCCGTTTTACCCGGTTCAAGCGTGCCATGACTGTCGGAGACACCAAGCAGCTCTGCGGGATGAGTGGTGAGTGCCCGCAGGGCCATGTCTGAAGAGAGACCGGCATCCACTGCCCCACGCAACCTTTTTAAAAAGTTCGATTTATTATCCAAACCCCGGGATGTCAGGGAAAAGCGGATCCCTTCCTTCTCAAGTCGTCCGGGATTTTCAGGAGCGAGGTAGTAATGACGCAGATCAGCGAGAGACACGTTCATAGATTTCTCAGGGGTGTCCAGATCAGGCTTTTCAGGGAGTGCAACAGGAATAATCATGGGAAACTGCTTTTCCCGAAGTAGATCCAGAATTTGGTATTCATGACCATTACCGACGATCCAGAGAGGGATATCAAACTCCTCCGAAAGGCTGTATGCTCTCAGGATCTCTTCTGCACCTGATGTTTCAATCAGGAGCGGCTGTTCTCCTGTAATCACTTCATTCAAAGCCAATAGTGCCGAGTTGAGTTCGGGACGCTCCAGAGAGGGATTCTCCTGATAGGCCTGGTGGGCCTCTCTGTGCCATTCTGCATCGTAAAGTGTCTGGCGCATGAGTGCATATACACCGAGAGCAGAGGTCGGGTAGGAAAAGCCCAGCCCTGGCGACCGGCGGAAGCCGGAGGTCTGGACGATATTCTCTTTAACAACCTTACCAGCAACCTCTCTGTCGTTCAGACTGACAAGTGCAGCAGAGCCCCGGAATATCCCTAACGGAGGTGCTGTCAAAACCGCTGTAAAGCCCTGGCCGCGTAACTCCGCAACCTCCTCCTCATCCTCCAGATATTCAGCCGCTGCCGAAAGCTGCGCCCGTATATTAGGATTCCAGGAGATGTTGCCCTGATTCACTTCCCGGTCTGACTTACCCATTCCGGCAGTGGTATAAGCATCTATAAAACCAGGGTAGATTGTTTTTCCCTGCATGTTCCAGATTCTGGCATCGGCGGGAACTGATACATTTTCACCTGCGGCTTCAATGACCCCATCCCGGATCACAAGGGTTCCATTGCTTATTCTGTTTCCCGGAGACCGGATGATCTCCGCCTCTATAAATGCGTGCACCCTTGCTGTATTTTCCTTCATCCCTTCTGTGGGGGCTGTTTGCGCAAGTACGGTATCCGGCGAGAGGTAAATTGCCGGCATTAGGCAGAATGCCATAACCAACATCCACTTATTCAACAATGAGACCATGTATTTTTTCATCAAATGCTTCTATTCTGGTTAACTGTAAAAAGATGCTTTATAAACCCAGGACATGGAGTAACCGGATGGCCTGAGTTCATCGCTTTTTTAATTTTATCATGTAGGGGGGCAGCTGATAGTTTCCGAGACTGCCGGAATAAATCAGGATCGGGATCCGGTAATCTCAACGGAGTCAGTAGTTCCGGCCGATCTCTCTTCCGGTTAAAATAAGGGATGCGATCTATATTCCAAGATAAATTTTGTAAAGGTACCTTCGATAAACGCAACAAATAGTTTGCTTTCCGGGCCGGACTCCTTACGCTTACCAATGGTAACATGGAGTTCCTTTAGGGTAGCAGAGGCGGGAAATTGATTAAATGGTAACCGGAATCTTATTGAAACTGGTAATACTCTTCATATACATAGTTCCAGAGACCCGCCAGATCCGAGCCTTTATTGTGAGGATTTTTGGAAGTCGAAGACTTCATCGCGTCGATGCACGCACACTCCCGGGCATGATGTATCGCTTTCAACTGGTGCTTGGTGGGTTCTTCAATCATCTTTTCGAACTTCTCTATTTCAGACATAATATGGCATATTTAAATTGACAGTTTTTACGCATCATCCATTCAGGCGGCCAACCGATGCGGTTGCTCTGTGCGGCGATCTGAATGGCGTGAAAAGCCTGTTTCTCTTACTACCCCGCTTCTCTTTTACGGGGGTCTATGGATTAGCAAAGATCAGGATTTGCCCGTTTGCCGGTGCATTCCGGAAAAAGAAACAGTACCAAATGCGCACGTCTGGCATATTTATCCAGTATGTATAAAGAAAATAAAACGCTATTATTTCAATAAATCAAGTATTAACCATTATTTGCACAGGGAGATGCCTTTCATGTGGCCAGACTGTAGGTTCATAAAAGCCCCTTAACAGCTCTACTCTACCAGCTTTAGCCCACGGCAAAACCCTCAGTTATTGCACAAGACAGGCGGGCAGCTCTATACCAAACCAAATCCCGAACCAAGGTTTTCTGAATATATTTGCTATATTGGCTGGTGATATATGAGGCATCTCTTAATGGAAAAGACAAATACAAACAGGTAGATAGAATTCTGCTTAATGAGGGGCAAGACGGCCTGCCGAACAAGCTCACCCGTCTACTTTGAGATAGACTTCATTTTCCTTAATTTTGGGCTTGTTTTGTTCAGAAAACTCTGACCCAAAAACTCATCTTAACAAACCACTTATATACACTCAGAAACTTTAACTATGGATCTTTTTGACAAGCTAGAAGGCAGGGCAAGCCCCCTGGGAGAATTCACCTCAGGAGGATACGGGTACTACACATTTCCAAAACTGGAAGGACCTCTCGGACCAGAGATGAAATTCAATGGCAAAGATGTTATTGTCTGGAGTATCAACGATTATCTTGGTATTGGCAACAATGAGGTGGTAAGAAAAATTGATACCGAGGCCACTTCCAAATATTCACTGAGTGCCCCGATGGGTGCAAGGCTAATGACCGGCAACTCAACCGAACATGAAGCGCTGGAGAGAGAGCTTGCAGAGTTTGCCCATAAACCGGAAGCACTCCTGTTGAATTACGGATATCAGGGTATTATGAGTGTGATCCATGCCCTGGTTGACAGGAATGATTTCCTGATCTATGATGAATTGAGCCACGCCTGTATTGTGGATGGCAAGCAGCTCGCCATGAGTGAAACAGCTGTCTATAAACATAACGATATAGAAGGTCTGGAAAGACAACTGCAGCGGGCAACCTCCAGGGCAAAAGAAAATTCATCTATCCTGGTTGTTACCGAGGGTGTTTTTGGTATGACAGGGGATTTGGGTAAACTTCGTGAAATTGTCGCATTGAAAGAGAAGTACAACTTCCGGCTTCTTGTGGATGACGCTCACGGATTCGGCACACTGGGACACGACGGTTCAGGTGCAGGTACGGAGCTGGGTTGCCAGGATGGGATAGACATCTATTTCGGAACTTTTGCCAAGGCAGTTGCCCTGATCGGTGCTTTTGTGGCGACAGAGCCGCGCGTAAAGGAGTTCCTTAAGGCGAATACCAGAAGTCAGATTTTTGCAAAGAGTTTGCCGCTTCCCATTGTAGCAACAGCTCGGGAAAGAATCAAAATGATACGGGCGAATCCCCAATGGAGAGAAAAATTGTGGGAGAACTCTATGAAACTTCGGGAAGGACTAAAGGAGATTGGCTACAACGTCCTCCCATCTGAAAGCCCTGTTACCCCTGTTCTCACAGAAGGAAGTACAGAACTCTGTACGACAATTATGAGAGAGTTGCGGGAGAAGCATGGAATTTTTGTCAGTGGAGTGGCCTATCCCGTCGTTCCACGCGGGATGGTTCTGATCCGGCTGATTCCAACGGCATCGCATACCGATGAGCATATACGCAAAACGCTGGATGCTTTTGAAATGATCAAGCCCATCGCACTTCAGCACTCCGATTCTGAATTGAATGTACCCGTCTGAGTGAGCCGATCCGGCTAATTACAATCCATTCATCTTCAAGGAGTTTCAGCAGCACTGAAACTCCTTTTTTTTTGGGTGAATGTCATCTGTCTGCTGTCTGTTTAGGAACTCTCCCTGTATCTCTTAAAAAGAAGGAAGCTCAGAAGGGTTGTCTCTGAACAGGGTTCAGGGATTTGACAGGACGTACACCAGAAGATTGACTCCGAACCGAAGGGAAGCTTCTACAATGTGATCAGGATTCTCGTGCTCATCGTAAGCCCAGCCATCCGAGGGGTTAGATTCATACGTGTAAAGAAGTACCATACGGCCGTTCTTAAAAAGTCCGAATGCGCGTGGAACCCCCCCGTCATGCTCATGAACTTTTGGCGGGCGCCCCTCTTCAAAAGGGTAGACGATGTTATAAACAGGATGATTGCCCGGGAGCTCTGTCAGCTCTTCTTCCGGAAAAATCCTCTCTATTACCGGCCTCACATACTCATCAAATCCGTAATCATCATCTACGTATAAAAATCCGCCATTCTCCAGATAGCTTCTCAGGTTCTCCATTTCAGCTTCATTGACGCTGATATGACCATGGCCCGACATGTGCAAAAATGGATAATTGTGAATATCTCTGCTACCCAGCTGTGCGTCATCATAGGTTATATCCACCGCAATGGGCACCCTCTCTTTCGCATATCGTATCAGGTTTGTAAGTGCGGTGGGTGAGGAGTACCAGTCCCCTCCTCCCTGATAGTGGACACGGGCAATCCGAAATTGATCCATCTCCTGAGCATACAGCAAACTCGGAAAAATAGTGATCATCATTATCCCGGATAGAACAAGGCGTAATTTACAATTTCGGCACATAGAAGGGGGAAAAATTCCTTAATCGGCAGTTAAATGGCTTTTGTAACACAATTTACAAAAATCGAGGCATACTCATCACTGCGATTTAAACCTTCCCTGCCGGTGTCTCTTAATGCCCTGAGGAACTAGTCGATCGCAGCTTTCACAATCTTTTTCAGCCGATGTGATAACCTCTTTTTTAAACTTCTTTCCTGTTTATACACACCCTTGTCCGACTGAAAATGAAACTCTCGTGGCTGTGAAAACCCTCTCCTTACCGAGTGCACTTCTTTATACATATCGGTAAATGGTAAAGGAGAATACCTGAGCAATTTATCCACCTTCACCAGATCCTTTTTAATTTTGTCTTCGTTAAAACGGAATGGTTCATCTGTGAAGTAGTAGGTATCAAACAGCTCCAAAGCTTCCTCCCAGAATGGGTGGTCTGTCATCTCTACTTCTGAGTCCAGTTTTTCTGGTTTCATCCTGGATGAATGATGAACTTGATTTAGCTTAAAGACACTCTTGGGATCTTTCTCATCCCAATTCCCGATTTTATCCCACCACTCAGCCGAGTGTGGAAATAATTCCAGCTTTAAAAACTCAGATAGTTTACCAATTGTAGCTTCATTCTGTTGAATCAGATCTTCCATCCTGATCCGGGCTGCATGAGTATAAAGGTGGGTTTCCAGGATATACCGGAGATACTCCACTGCCGGTACGACAACATCCAGGTCCGTTCGGTAGTATTTTATAATGCTCTCTTTTATAAGCCATGATCGGAGATCCCGCATCATAAAAATAATCTTATGCTCTCTGACTTTCTGTGTAAAACCAGCATCCAAACTGTTGACTTTCGTCCCGATATATCGATATCTGTATTCCGGCTCTCTCTCCTTCAGATACTCAAAGAGCTCCCTGACCGGTTTTCCGTAATCCTCTTCCGTTCTGTAAAACTTCCTGGCCTCAGGATATCGGCTTAAAAGCCGATTACCATATTTTGTGATAATAGGCTGTGCCAAATAGTTTTCAAAAAGGACAAAAATCTCAGGATGACAATTTAAGATACCTGTAATGGTTGATGTTGCCGTTTTCTCCGGCCCCTGAATAAATAGTATTTCCATACAATTTCTCTTTTTGGGGACAAGGTCCCCCGCTCTTATTCTATTTTGACTTCTACACGACCCCTCGAGTTTACCAACCAGGATCTTCTTTACTCAAATGACCGGTATACTGTACCAATTCCGGCCAGGCCAATCCAACTTTCCGGAATATAGAACCCCAACATTAAAATAGAATTAGAATAATATTAGAAAATATAAACCTATGATGCCGTGGGGCTGACTTTCTGAAAACGCAGGATCGCTTGCGCACCCTTCCCCGACGGTTCTACATAGGAAATGGTCCCATTCAGCACATTTAAAACCCGTTTTACGAGGGACAGCCCTATTCCGTAACCGTTTTTGGAGCTCACTTTACTGGACCGGTAGAATGGGCTGAAAATCAGATTTTTATCACTTCCGGAAATTCCAATTCCATAATCCCTGACCTGTACTTCGATCCACCCTTCACCCTCTCTCAATAAGACATCTACAGTGGGGTTCCGGCCTGAAAACTTAACAGCATTGTCCAGCACATTTAAAAAAACATTATGCAGAAGCGGCTCACTTCCAAAAAACCTGAAACTTTCAGCATCGGTTCCAGAGGCATCCTCATAGTTTACATTCACTCTGGATCCAGGATATTTTTTTTCGATCTGAATAGCAGCTTCCAGTACCAGTTCGTCGAGATGTATAGGGTAGAAAAGGTCGTTCAACCGTTCAGATTCAGCCTGGGCAAGCTCCAACAGGCCTGTGGTAAGCTGCTCCAGGGCCATCGCATCATGATGGATCGAGTTCAGGGTAGAGATATACTCCTCTGAGGTTCTCTCTTTGGTCAGAGCAACCTCTACTTCACCGATGATGCTTGTCAGTGGAGTGCGCAGCTCATGAGAAGCGTTTGCAACAAATCTGTTTTGAACTTCAAAACTCTCTTCCAGCTTAGAAAGTAAGTCATTAAATGTAGAGACAAGTTTTCCCAGCTCATCTTTTTCCTCAGCACCATCCAGCCGAAGATTCAGATTTGAGGCTGAGATTCGTTTTACCTGTCTCACAATTCTGGGAATAGGCTTAACCGCCTGTTTTGCAAAAAACCGGCCTGATACCAGGATGACCAGCAGACTGAAGAAAAATCCTATGATGAGAATCAGGGCCAGATTTTCCAGATATACCTCTCCCGTACTGTCCAGAGCGGATACTACTACAACAAAATCTCCCTGATTGTCCTGATAGTGGAGACCCACCGCCTGCCTGTCATCGATATAGAAATCATAGGTACTCGGATAAGAGTAGTTTTCACGTATATAATTGATCAGCTCATCATCCAGTTCAAGTTCATCCGTCTCGATGAATCTGGGCTGATTGTCTGAATCATAGAGCTGAGCTCTCTCCTCCGGCAAAGACTGAACATATCTTTCGGCAATAGCGGTATAAACTTCTTTAGAAAACCCATCCTCTTCCAGGAAGATGTAAGCCGTAATTTGTGCCCGCTCTCTCAGTTCGTTGTAAAATTCACTTTTATGCTGCAAGACGGATATATAGTAGATCATCGAACAGAATATGAGAAAAATCGCGGCAACAAGCGTGGTGAATTGAATCGATAGTTTATCTCTGATATTCATATTATTCCCGCAACACATACCCCATACCGATGAGGGTATGGATCAACTTTTTTCCGGGCCCCCTGTCGATCTTTTTTCGTAAATAGTTTACATAGACATCAATCACATTCGATCCCGACTCGAAAGACTCTTCCCATATCTTCTCGGCTATCTCCGATCTGGAAAGGACCCTGCCTTTATTTCTGGCTAGCAGCACCAGCAGCCGGAACTCCCGGGCAGTAAGGGTATGCTCTTTCCCTCCTCTCTTCACTTGCTTGGAATCTATGTTGATCTCCAGATCCGCAACCTTTATAATTTGGTCGAAGGTCTTTTCAGGAATGTTTCTGCGGGCCAGAGCCCTCATGCGGGCTAAAAGCTCCTGAAAATGGAACGGCTTCGTCAGGTAATCATCCGCTCCGCTGTCCAGACCGGTCACTTTGTCGTCCAGAGTTCCCAAGGCGGTTAACATCAGTACAGGAATGCCCGGTTTGATCCGCCGGATCTGTTTGCACACTTCAAATCCGTTCATGCCCGGCAAGACAACATCCAGAATGACGATGTCGTACTCCTTTTGGTGTAACCTTCGGATTCCGGCCTCCCCGTCTAAGGCAACATCTACCGTAAACATCTGTTCTTCGAGGCCTTTCTTTATGAAACCGCTTACCTTTTTTTCATCTTCTATAATTAGTACTCTCATATGCCATTTCCATAAAAGAATGCCGTTAATATTCCTGCACTTCTTTCAGTAGCGGCGGCCTGACTGGCTTCAACCTCTGCAGTTCTATTCAACCTGGACAAGCCTTCCAATAAGATCTGGGCCTGAGGATTGGAAGCAGGTTGCACCCTGTTGAGCCCACCCCTTACTTTCGCCCACCTCGCTATTCAAAAACAACAGACCAGTCTATCAACGTTTCATTATCTATGATCTATTTCCGCAGAACATACTGGAAAATAATAAGAAATGGGATCACCTTCTAACGGAGACCCTCACAAAATGCTTTGCAACGAGAAACATCCGACGCCCAAAGAGGTAAGATTCCACTACAAAAGATATTCACAAACTAAGATTCTTATTATGTTCAGATCGAGAATGCACCATATCACTATAGCAGTCCTTTTGTCCGGACTATTACTGTCAGCCTGTTCCAACTGGAACAGAACCTCCAAGGGAGCTGTGATCGGCGGTGGCGCCGGTGCGGCTGTCGGGGCCGTGGTAGGTAAAACATTAGGAAATACAGCGGCCGGAGCGATCGCCGGGGCTGCGGTTGGCGGTGCCACCGGGGCCATTATTGGACGAAATATGGATCGAAAAGCACAGGAAATCGCCGATGAGCTGGACGATGTCACTGTCCAACGCGTGGAGGAAGGGATCGCGGTAAGTTTCGACAGCGGTCTTCTCTTCGATTTTGATTCGGCCACTCTGAAATCGAATGCCCGACAGAATCTGCGTAAACTCGCTGAGATCCTGAACGAGGATCAGGATACCGACCTGCTTATCGTGGGACATACCGATTCGGTCGGTGATGAAAATTATAACCTCCGCCTGAGTGAAAGAAGAGCACAATCTGCAGCCAACTTCCTCATTTCCCAGGGAGTTGCATCCTCAAGAATTCAGATTGAGGGAAGGGGTCTCTATGAGCCCATTGCAGATAACGATACAGAAGCGGGCAGACAGGAGAACAGACGTGTTGAAGTGGCCATGTTTGCCAACGAAAATTATGTTCAGCGAATCGAAAACAGTCAGAGTCAGTAGCCCATATCACTGAAGGCAAACCTGTGTTTACGATGGGCCCAACACATCTCCTCTTCCAGCTCCACAGGAAGGGGAGTTTGGGCCGGGCAACATCACTTTGGCGATAGCGGGCAAGCAAGGCTCTATGCCTGTCCGCATCCCATCCCCTCTGGGTTTCAACATTCATCCGTCCGGATCGTCAATTTCGCGATGTTTAGCCAACCCATGAAATGAATGTGCGAAAGGGACTACTTCGACTTCATTGCTATTGAAAGAGCCTTGTTTCACCTACATTCGGCAGGAAATAAGAGAAAAGAGAATCAGGCGGCCCTGTTTATCCCGTGTTCTTTTTTAATCGATCCACCCTGAGATCTGTTCCCTACAGCAGAACTCACTTAAGAAGCTCCTTCACGTACTCGTTATCCGGATCCATCTTCAAAGCTTGTTCGTAATAGGTTCTGGCTTTTGCATCGTGGCCGCCTTTCTTCATCAGATCTCCCATCAAAATCCAGTTTTCTACATCATGCGGATCCTTACGTATCCGATTGAGAAGGTAATTGATCCCCTCTTGCCCTTCTCCATCCATCAACATGAAAAGGACCAGGTTTCGATGTGCAGAAGGCAGATCATCCAGCTCTATGGCCTTATCAAAATCTTCTTTTGCTTTTTCCGCATCATCTTTATTCAGATTGGCGTAGCCTCTCAGATTAAACAGACGGCCCGATTCAGGATCCAGCTCTATGGCGTCATTCAGCAGTTTAATACTTGCATCCCACTGATTTAATCTTTGCATTATTTCTGCTTCAAGAATAAAGCCTTCGGGTGCTTCAGGCCGCATTTTCTGTAATCGCCTGGCTATATCCAGACTTTTGTCCAGGTCCTTTTCGTGGAGGAGTTCATATCCTTCTTTGTGTTTTTCTTCAAAACTCATATCAGCTTTTCCCTTTTGTTTCTTGTTCCAGATCAGTGATATCCTCAAACTCAGCATCTTCGATTTCATCCAACCTTTTTTTCCGTTGCATTCCGCGGGTTCCGGAATGCCGGGGGTCCGTCCGGTTGCCGAACCGGACCCGGAAGGCAGGCCTCCGGCGCGCTCTTCTTCTCGGCCCTCTTAGTAATAAAAGGATTACGTAAAATACCAGGATGAGTGCTAAAAATCGGACCATTAGATTGGAGTAATAGTAATGTGTGTTTTACTTCTTATAGGCTGATTGAATATTTGTTCTTCAATATACGCCAGTTGTTCAGGATTATTCTTGAAATCTGCTTCAACGGTATTAATGATCATCAGAGGTGTTCGGTTATAGTGGTAAAAAAATTGGTTGTAGGCATCGCAGAGCTCTTGCAGATAGTCGGGGGATATCTGTTTCTCATAATCGCGCCCGCGCTTTTTTATATTTTTCAATAACCTGGGTACGTTGCTCTGGAGATAGACAACCAGATCCGGTTTCGCAGATATTCCTGCCATGATACCGAATATGTTGTCATAAAGAGCCATCTCATCCTCATCCAGATTAATTCTGGCAAAGATCCTGTCCTTCTCAAAAATATAATCAGATATGATCCCTTCATCAAACAGCTCAGGCTCGAGGATAGTTTGCTGCTGTTTAAATCGGCTTGCTAAAAATGCAAGTTGTGTCTGGAAAGCATACCTCTTTCTGTCTTCGTAGAATCTGGGAAGAAATGGATTCTCTTCATACTCTTCCAGAACGAGTCTGCCGCCATTTCTCTCTACAAGCAGTTTTGTCAGGGTGGTTTTACCTGCCCCGGTAACACCTTCAATGGCTATAAAGTTTAATTTATTTCTCATTCAATATCCTACTTTCAGGTGAGAGGTTCTAATTCTGCTTTACCATTTCAGGTCCGTTTTGTTGATTCCCATGGCGGGAGCATTTAGAATATACTCTTCGCCGGAGATCGGTTTAGAAGGGTCGATATAGCCGTTGAATATTTCCTGAACCGGCAGGAGCACAAACAATCGGTTCATAAATTCTGGGTGGGGAATCACCAGATCTCCTGTCTGCACAATCTGCTCTCCAAAACGAATGATGTCCAGATCGAGAATTCGGGGCGCCCATCTGTCGGCACCCGGGTCGCGACCACACTCCTTCTCAAAGCCTTTCAGCCTGTGAAGCAGCTCCGCAGGCGTCCATTCGGTTGTCATCAGTGCAGCGCAATTTAAAAATTTATACCGGGCAGGGCCCAATGGTTCGCTTTCCCAGATGGATGACTTTTTTATCTTTTCAACAGATATTCGTTCCAGAAAGTCGGCTGCCTTTCGGATCATCCCCAGCCTGTTTCCCAGGTTGCTGCCAATGGCTATAATCGCCTGCTCCATTTCATACTGATTTCTGCGTATTCCGATTTAACCTGTATCGGAGGTGAGAGCTTGCGCACTACCACTTCCAGAAGACAGATGGCAGGCTCTTTTTCCATCAATCTGTTTCCAATTTTACTGCAGAGAGTTTCGATGAGTTTTTCTGCAGGCCCCTCCATAATCTCTGCTACTAAGCTGGCAGCTGTCTCATAGTTAAATGTCCGGTTGAGATCATTTTCGTCAATTGCTTTTTTAAAGTTTCCATGTGCAATTAGGTCCACTTCAAACCAATTTCCCTCGACCCGTTCTTCTTCATAATAGCCGTGCCGGGCTTTAAAAGTGAGTGATTTGATTGTTATTCTATCCACAGGATTCGTTTTAATTTACGTGAAAAATAAGGAGATCTGGTGCCAGATACGAATCTAAAACCCCTATTCAGATGTCTGCTTACTAAGTTGTAATAAATGCTGACTTGTTCTCTTTCTGACAGATCGTACCCTACCCCGCATCTCCATCGAACAGCATCTGCCAATATGCCCATTTTTCATATAAAAAAGGCCTTGCAATGATGCAAGGCCCGGTGCAATTGAATTGTAATGATTTCGTCTATAAAGTTGCCACTTCTATTTTCTGTTCCAGTTCCTTCACCATCCTTTTATGTTTCGGGCTGGTTGCGATCCGCTCTTCTACCGTTGAAATCGCATGTATTACGGTAGAGTGGTCTCTGCCTCCAAACTGTAGCCCGATGGTCTTCAAGCTCGATTTGGTATACTTCTTTGCCAGAAACATCGCAATCTGACGCGCTTCCACGATCTCCTGCTTGCGTGTTTTTTCACGTACCTTATTGGTATCTATCCCGAAATAATCAGAGACATAATTCTGAATGAATTCAATGGAGATTTGAGTATTGGAACTCTTCACCATATCCTTCAACGCTTTCTTAGCCATCGGCAGGTCGATCTCATCCACATGCTTCAATGAGGCAGTAGCCAGAAGTTTGATGATAGCTCCTTCCAGATCCCGGACGTTTGATTTAAAATTATAGGCGATGAACTCGATAATTTCAGGGTCCAGCGCGATGCCATTATCATTCGCTTTCCTTTCCAGAATGGCGTAACGGGTTTCGAATTCAGGAATTTGCAGATCCGCACTTAATCCCCAGCCGAATCTGGAGATCAGGCGCTCCTCTATGTCTGGAATATCCTTCGGCGGACGGTCACTGCTTAATATGATCTGCTTGCCATCCTGATGCAGGGCATTGAAGATGTGAAAGAACTCTTCCTGGGTTTTCTCTTTTCCGCTAAAAAATTGAATGTCATCCACAATGAGCACATCGATATTTTTGTAGAAAACAGAAAACTCACTTGCGCGGTTGTTCCGGATCGCCTGAACAAACTCATTAGTAAAGCTCTCCGAGGAGACGTAGAGAACAGCCAGTTCGTCCTCAAACTGCTGCTTTACCCGATTTCCGATACTCTGGATCAAGTGTGTTTTTCCCAGGCCTGTTCCACCATATACAAAAAGGGGATTAAAAGAGTTGTTCCCCGGGTTATCTGCGATAGCCATCGCAGCGGAACGTGCCAGTCTGTTGCAATCCCCTTCTATGTACCGCTCAAAAACGTAATTGGAGTTGAGATTCGAGTCTATATTCGTCTTTCGAATTCCCGGAATGATAAACGGATTTTCAATTTTCCCCGGATGGTACTCTGTAAACGTATTCATCTCCTGTGGTTTCTGTGGCGGCATAGGCTTCTGAGGAAGCCTGATCGATCGATTATCCTCCAATCGTTCGGAGCGCTCTACAAGAACCGAGTATTCTAATTTACCATCTTTTCCCAGAACCTTGGCAATGGTCGACCGAAGCATATTATAATAATGCTCTTCGAGCCATTCATACCAGAATTGGCTGGGTACCTGTATAGTCAATGTGTTATCTGCCAGTCTGACCGGCTGAATCGGTTCAAACCAAGACTTGTATTTCTGATAGCTGATATTATCCTGAATGACTTCCAGACATTCATTCCAGGCTGATTCAGCAGTTAAAGTTTTCAATGATTAATGCCTCCCAGTAATGCGATTACCATGTCAATCCTTCTCTTAGTTATCCACACGTCAATAGTGACATCTAATTTATGTGAGAACCAAAATGAGAATTTCCAGCACGCAAATCAAACTAATAATTTTATAAACACACAAAGTTATCCACATTGGCATCAACATACTAACTCCATGGCTCCCATAGAGTTAATATTTTACCTGAGAATTCATAACATTTCGCTTGACAGCGCCAGCTTCAACTACAGCTGTTTTTTCATATTGTACCGAAGGAGAGAAACTGATCAAAAATACTTTTCCACAAGTTATCCACATTTTAAAATCGCACATCCATTTTTAACCGGAGAAGCTCTCTTTAGACGCCCGGATGACCCCGGAGGGAGTTGTTAATCAGGCTTTGCAATGACAAATCTGGGATTCCCATCCAGATCGTTGTGGAGACTAACTTTTGAAAATTTTCGAACAGCCAGTTTTTCTACTCTGTCAGCTGTCTTATCATTGCACTCCAAGAAAAGTGCGGCGGATGAAGCAGAAGCGTAATCGATCAGTTTTTTATAAAATTCAAGAGGATTCTCATGAAACAGTGCAGCTCCCGGTTCGTACTCTTTCACCTGCGAGTGCATCTCGGATTTCTCTTCAAATGTAATATAGGGCGGATTGGAAATCACAATGTCCCACTTCTGATGAAAGAAGGGTTCATCATCCCACTTTTCAAAATCCGCCTGCACAAATTGGATGTCAGTTTGATTATGAAGTGCATTTTTACGGGCTACCTTGAGGGCGTCTGCGGATATATCCACACCGCTGCAGTTCCAGAGTGGCCTGTTCAGTTTAACAGCAATGGGAATACAGCCACTCCCTGTTCCTATATCAATTAACTTCAAAGGCACCCCGGCAGGAAAGGCGGAATCCTTAAGGAGAGTATCCACCAGCTGTTCAGTTTCAACTCTTGGAATGAGCACCGATCGATTGACAAGAATTTCTGCAGAGTGAAACTCCGTCTTTCCAATGATATATTGAACGGGTTCATTCATTGCCCTTCGTTTAACCAGCGGGCGGAGTCTGTCCAGCTCTTCCCGGCTCAGCGGACGGTCAAACTGCATGTAGAGATCGAGCCGCCTGACAGACAATACCTCTGCCAGAATCCACTCGATACTCAATCGGGACTCTGGTATATTTCTCTCTTTAAAGTATTCTGTCGCCCATTCCAGCATGGCCAGGACGGTCCAGACCTTGGTTTCACTGCTCACAAATCGTGGTCTCCTGAGAAATTCTTCTCATCCTTCCAAAGTTGCACTTAATCTTCACTCTCTTCGGGCTCCTGATCCTGTTCTTCTTGAAGGGAGAGGCCAAATCGTTTGGAATAGTCCATAATAAAATCAATTACACCCGCATCGATACTTCGCTCTTCAGAGAGGGAACTCCCCCTGAAACCCATCCTTCCTCCCGACTTTTTCATTTCTACCCGATTATAAGTATTTGTACATTCCATGACGCAAGTCAGCGTACTCGTCGCATTGATTTGTTTTTCATACTGTTCGAATACAGCCACGTAGATCTGATCTCCTGACTCAGATGCCTCATATTTATATAGATACTTTGGCTCAAATTGCTCAAAGAGTTTTTCGGGTAATCTTCGGAGTGTGTTTACTGGTCCGTAGACCATATATTTATTTACAGTACTCATAATACATAAACCCTGTTGATTGAGGTATTCCGATAATTTGATAAATTTTCCTGAATAAAAGCCAATTTGAAACAATAATCAAATTTATGGTCAAAAGAGAAGCATATTTCTTGTAAGACCTTCCTATTTATTATTATTACGTATGCAATGGAACCAAATAACGTCACGTTTATTAAAGAAACTGTAAAGCGTCCTCACTCTATGGCCCCATTAAGAACTTTTCTCGCTGCTGCTGCGCTTCTGATGCTAAATATCCTGCCGTTCACCGAATCAGCAGATGCACAGGTTCAGGAACCGGAAGTCCTTCGGACCACCCGGACGGTATCGCTGCTTAATGAACATTACGGAACAGGATTTGGTTTCGGCTTTGTGATGAATAATTTTGGGTTCGGCGTCGGAGGCGAATACCGTAAGGTTGTGGCACGGCAGACCGAACTGACAGCCTCACTGCGAATCACAGGACTCAGGGATGCAAGCGAGCAGACCTTTACCGACTTTTTCTGGGGGCAGCAAGTGATTCCCAACAAATATCAACGAGCCATGGCCTTCCCTCTCATGCTGGGGATGCGGCAACGGGTTTTCCCGGGATTCATTCAGGAGAACTACCGTTTCTTTCTTTCAGGATCTTTAGGTGTGGCAGCAGCTTTCTCCTATCCTTACTTCCGGGATCTGAACGACAATGGCTACCGGGAGCAATTTCAGGACTACTTCGAACCTGTTAATGATATTTTCTCCAGAATGGGGGAAGGCAGCTGGCACTGGGGTACTGCAGGAGAAGTGAAGGTAGGAGTGGATATCGGCTCCAACTTTTCCCGACTCTCTTCGATCGAATTTGGCTACTATTTCTACTACTTCCCGAACGGCATTCAGATTATGATGCCCAATCAGCCTGATTTAATCGAAAATCCACAACCGGGCCAAAACCCGATCCAGGTGGGTCCTGACGGAAACATCCTGCTAAAACCCTTCTTCGACCCCCAAAAGTTTTTCGGAACACCCCAGATTACCTTTACTTTTGGTTGGCTTTGGTAAATGAGCACTAATCGGGCCTGAAATCGAGGCCTTCTCTACGGAAATACCCTGGATAGAGCCATTCCCAGTTCTCACTAACCGGTTTGTGCAGCGGTCAGACTCAATGGAGTCTGAGATGAAGGAAACGGAACGAAATTTATTCTGAACTTTTCAACGTGTTGTCAAAAATAAATACAGGCGAGTTTCAATTTTTTGCTCTGCATTCTATCCGATTATCTGGCTGGAACTTCCCCGATCCCCTGTTCCGGCAGATGAAACAGGAATAAAATAGAGGGAGGCCGTCGGTTTTATTTTACGGTAACGTGAATTAGCGGTACATTACAGCAACATTTTTACTAACAAAAAGAGATTAATATGAGTTTAATTGAAGATATTCATGCACGCCAGATTCTGGATTCCAGAGGAAACCCGACGGTAGAGGTTGATGTGCATCTGACAAGTGGTATCATAGGAAGAGCAGCTGTTCCTTCTGGTGCTTCCACCGGAGAACATGAAGCTGTTGAGTTGCGCGATGGAAACAATGAGTATTTCCTGGGGAAAAGTGTTACCAAAGCGGTTGAAAATGTGAACGGTTTGATTGCAGATGAACTGGTAGGCTATCCCGTTTTTCTTCAAACAGAAATCGACAACATGATGCTGGAAATCGACGGCACACCCAACAAATCCAAATTGGGTGCCAATGCCATTCTGGGCGTCTCAATGGCCGTTGCAAAAGCAGCAGCCAAAGCTACAGGGCTTCCCCTCTGGAGATATCTGGGAGGTGTAAACTCGAAAGTTCTCCCCCTTCCCATGATGAATATCATCAATGGCGGATCTCATGCGGACAACAACGTGGATCCTCAGGAATTTATGATTATGCCGGCGGGTGCTAAAAGTTACAGCCATGCGGTTCAAATGGGTACTGAAATCTTCCACCACCTCAAAAAAGTGCTCTCTTCCAAAGGTTATAACACTTCTGTGGGTGATGAAGGAGGATTCGCACCGGATCTCAAATCTAACGAAGAGGCTGTGGAGGTTATTCTTACGGCCATTGAAAAAGCAGGGTATACCCCGGGGGATGAAGTCCTGCTGGCTCTGGATCCAGCTGCTGCAGAGTTCTACAATGCGGATACAGGGCTTTACGAATTCAAATGGAGTGATGGCTCCACGCGGGATTCCGATGCAATGGCCGAGTACTGGGTAGAATGGTGTGAAAAATACCCCATCATCTCTATTGAAGATGGCATGGATGAGAATGACTGGGACGGTTGGAAGACCCTGACCGACGCTATTGGAGAGAAGGTACAGCTGGTGGGTGACGACCTGTTCGTAACCAACACCACACGGTTAGCAGAAGGGATCAGCCGAAACATTGCCAACTCCATTCTGATTAAAGTAAACCAGATCGGTACACTGACAGAAACGCTCGACGCCATCGAAATGGCCCATAAAAATGGATATACAGCGGTTATTTCTCACCGTTCGGGAGAAACCGAAGATACCACTATTGCTGATATTGCAGTGGCCACCAACGCCGGACAGATTAAAACAGGTTCTATGAGCCGGACAGACAGAGTAGCCAAATACAATCAGCTTCTTCGAATTGAGGAGGAACTTGGAAACTCGGCAATTTTCCTGGGAAGAGATGTTTTCGGGCTGTAATCCATCTCACTTCCTTTTTTAATCCGTTGATTATTAAACCGCACAGGCATCGTCGTTATATCATAAAACAGCCTGTTGCGGTTTTTTTATTGCGATTCCGGGAATATTTAGAGGGGCACCATCTCCGGGATTCAGGATAAACATTTTTTGCATAGAGATGCACATTCAATCACTCCATTTACGGGGCTACCGCAACCATCATGACACAAGGGTTGAGCTGGCGCCCCACATTAATCTGATTACCGGGCCGAACGGAGCGGGGAAGACCAGCCTGATTGACGCAATTCACTACCTTAGTATGTCCAGAAGCTTTGTCTCCGCAAGCGATCAGTATGTAGCCAACAATGAGCTGAAATATTTTATGATCAGCGGGATTTTCAGTGGCAGAGTCCGATCAGAGTTCAAAATAGGGTGCAACTACTCCCGGAGTGAGGGGAAGCGTATTTTTGTAAACGACAGTCCGCTGGACCGCTTTTCAGACCTGATCGGGCAGGTTCCCGTTGTGGTACTCAGCCCGGACGACATGAAACTAACCAGCGAAGGGCCCTCACAGCGAAGACAGTTTCTCGACAGCATGATCAGTCAGATCTCTAAACCCTATCTGCATCTTCTGATCAGCTACCAGAAAATAAGGCGGCAACGGAATCGTCTTCTTCAGGAATTCCGGGGGCCTCACTCACGACTGGCCCAGCTGCTGGAACCATGGAATGTCCAGATTTGCAAAACAGGTGCTGCCATTATCAGGAAGAGAGCAGATGTATTGGAGCAGTTCCAGAACTATCTGCTGATGCAGTACCAGAACCTTACTGGCTTGTCTCTCCGCCCCTCTCTCACCTACCAGACCATTCTCTCCCGGCCCGGCTCCGTGGAAGAGATTGAACAGGAGTATGGCCGGCTTCTGGAAGAGAATTTTGAACGGGAAGCTGAGCGTGGGCTTACCCTCATCGGGCCTCACCGGGACGAGATTCTATTTTACCTTGATGGAATGGAGTTAAGAAAATATGGCTCTCAGGGCCAACACCGCCTTTTTTCTATGTCTCTTAAAATGGGCCAACTTTTTTATTATACTGATGAACTGGAAGATCTCCCGATCATGCTTCTGGATGATCTGTTCGGCAATCTGGACCAGAACAAAACCAATACCATACTGGAAACCCTCAATAGATATGCCGGCCAGACGTTTATAACGTCTGCAACCGAGCTGCCTTTTGATCAGATTCTGTTTCAGGATAACAATAATAATGCCTGGTTTAGAGTTGAAAATGGAAATGTAACCACAAAACGAACCTAATGTTCAGAAGGAAACCCCGACAGATGGACGAACTCCTCAGGGAGTTTCTGAAACGCTTTCCGCAGAAAGAACAGATGCAGCGCGGAATGGTGTTACATCTGTGGCCATCTGTAGTAGGAAGCCGGATTAATAATGCAACCGACTCCCTGAAATTCAGCGGGGATACGCTGATTGTAACCGTACGTTCAGAAGCGTGGCGATATGAACTTCATGCAAACCGCTACTCCATTGCAAAAAAACTGAACAGCCGCGTAAAGGCGGAAGTGATAAAAAAAATTATCATACGCACATGACCGATTAATCCATATCTTGACATGATGGAGATTCTGAAAAAGTTAAGAGTCCGGCTCAATGATTTTTTTCTGGGTCAAACAGGATCCAGCTCAAATGAAACGGATTCCAGCCATTTTGAACGACGGGAAAAGCTAACTGCATTCGGCATAGCTCTGGTTATAGCGATCAGCCTCTGGTTTATTGTCAACCTGAATCGCGATTTCAATGTAACGCTTCAAATACCCATTGAACTCACCAACATACCTGATGATCAGGTTGTAAGCAGCAGTGTCCCTGAAAATGCGAGAGTGAATGTTACAGGTGAAGGATGGAACCTGATCTCCCTCTACAACAACCCACCTAAGATCTTGTTAAATGCAGACGAGAATCAGAGTATAAATATTTCGGATCAGATCAGAAATCAGATCGGTGCTTTTAATGATATTAACATCCTGCAGGTAAACCCTTCCACACTAACCGTGGAGACCGAGGAGAGGGCCACCCGCAGAGTTCCTGTAGAGAATCGGGTTAATATCTCTCTGCGAGAGCAGTACGGCCTGCTGCGGGAACCGCTCGTCTACCCCGACAGTGTCACCATTACAGGTGCCCAATCCGTGATCGGGGAGATTACCTCGTGGCCTACACAACAGGTTGAGCTTACTCGCATCAATCAGCCGGTTCAGCGAACGATCCCGCTGGTAGAGGCTGATACACCGACCCAGGTGATTCCCGAAGAAGTTGAGATTCATCTTGAGGTGGCAGAATTTACAGAAACAGAAGTCCGTATACCGATCCGTACCCGCAACCTGCCAAGCGGCAGGGCGGTAACCTACAATCCCTCCTCTATCGTCGTGCGCTTTGATGTTCCGATCGATCAGTTTTCCGGGGTAAAGGGGCAGCGGCCTTTTGCCGCCTATGTCAATTTTGAAGATATGGAGGGGGACAATACGGGCCGTGTGATGCCGCAAATTGAACCTCTTGACACCAACCTTATTGTACGACTGCGTAGTTTCCAGCCTCAGTGGGTCTCCTATTTCATGGTCATTCCGGAGTCTGATTAGGCCGTTGTCGTTGGCTCCGCTGGTGCTCCACGGGACCTGCCTGAAAATATGAGCAGGATCAAACCGTGATATCAGAAGAGCTATGTAATCGTCAATACGCTTCGTAGTGCAGTTTTACTTACGGAGTTGGATCCGGGTCCCGGCCCTCTTCACGTCAGGCGTCCCAGACCATGTTTGGATCAGGAACTGTTTGAACCCCTCCACCCCGAAGGCAGTCCAATCCTGCCTCTAACATCTGTCCTGCAGCGGCAACCCCTGCAAAGTCACTCAGCGCTTCTCTTCCTGTACATCATCAAAGGGGCGAAGAACGCTCTCCAGATCTCTGGTCCCTTCGAAGAAATCAAGTACTTTTATCAGAACCTCATCCACCAGAATGTCGGGGCAGGATGCGCCTGAAGTCAATGCAATGCGGACAGGCTCCTTCTCCTTCGGCAACCAGTTCTCTGTGGTTTCCATCTCTTTCTTCCACTGGTTGAAATGCCGGATCAGATCGGGGCCTGAAAATTCAGATTCATCCCGGATATGAAACGTGGGGCAGTATCCCTCCAGAATTTCTACCAAATGCATTGTATTCGAAGAGTTGTAACCACCCACCACAATGGAGATATCGGGGCCGGCGTCGGCCAACGCATACGTCGACGACTGGTTTTCTGTCGTTGCATAACAAAGGGTGTCAGAGGTGTCTGCAAAGTGGTCTTTCACTTTCTCTTCACCAAAGCGCTTTGTTGCAGCTTCTTTTAAAATATCCATGACCTGCTGCGTTTCAGTAGCCAGCATCGTCGTCTGGTTGATCACGCCGAACTGCTCCAGATCGCTGAGCGGATCGAAACCCGGGGTGCATTTGTGCCCAAAGTAACGTTCAAACTCCTCAAGCGGGCGATCACCGGTCATGATCTCAGCCAGAATCTTAGCCTCGTCGGGATTTAAAACAACGACGACCGGGGAGTGATCAGCACTCTGAGAAAACGTTGCCCGGGTCTCTTCGTGTTCATGCTTCCCGTGAATCACCAGGCTATGCCCTTTTTTCCCCAGCTGCTTTCCTCTCTTCCAGACTTTCTCGACAAACGGGCAGGTTGTATTGTACTGGTAGGGATTGATCCCCTGTTTTTTGAGCTTGTCCTGTATCTCAATCGTGGTACCAAAGGCGGGTACGATAACGATATCATCCTCCGCCAACGTTTCGATCGGGATTCTCTCCGTACCGTCCGTGTCAAACAGAAATTTCACACCTCTGCCTGTCAGATCTTCATTCACAGTCGGATTGTGGATCATCTCACTCAATAAGTAAATATTCCTGTCCGGATTCTCTTCTACCGTCCTGTAGGCGATGTCAATCGCGTTTTCTACCCCATAGCAAAATCCAAAGTGACGCGGGATTAAAAACTGTACAGGACCGAAATCGAGAAGGGACGGAGTGACATCTTTCTTTCTGGGATCCAAAATTTTATTGGCATCTTTCACCTTCCGGATAATAGGGGATGAGTACATTACCGGTATGTCGAACTCTCTACGAGCCATAATTATAGATATACGTTTTATTTCTGGTATGTTTCAGATTCTCATAACAGTCCGGGCGTCCGGACGGTATGCTTTATAAATTCTTCGCCAAATCAGAAGTAGACAAATTTCAATACTGAATATACGAAGATATCTTCAGAAAGAACGGGTGGATCCCCGGATTCATTATCCTCCGGCCTGTCAGCGGTTTAAGTGTCTGCCCTGTCGTTTGCCCAGCCGTTCCCCATAACAATTCAGTGAGCCGTTCCCCTGTACGGGGATCCCCGCCCTGTCCGCCTCTTACAGATGATCAGCCGAAACCCCTTATCCGTACGCCCCCTTCCGACCGGAAGGCCGCTGCCGGCTCTTTGGAAGCTTGCATACAGGCATGCAACGAAGATAGTTCGCTTGAGAAAAATTATACGTATATTACCTGATTATTCAACGTTCGACGTTCTTTGTTTCCGGCTAAGATTTTTACTTCCCTTCCGTTTCATAAGGAGACGCAGCTGTTTGTAAATCGCACTTTTAGTCAGGAGCCTCCTGTAACAGCAAGAGAAATTTGTGCGTAGTGGGCGTGAAATTTTCAACAATATAATTCAATTATTTAATGAGAAATACCTCTTTTTCTGAACTGAATCTTCAGCCCTCTATTATTCAAGCCATCCACGAAATGGGGTTTGAAGCCCCCACTCCTGTACAGTCGTCCTGTATTCCCGGTATATTGGAGGGGAAAGATCTTGTCGGACAGGCACAGACAGGAACTGGTAAAACTGCCGCCTTCGGCATTCCTGCGATTCAGCTCGCCGATAAGGGTTCCAAGGCACCCAGTGTTCTGATTTTATGCCCCACCAGAGAACTGGCCATTCAGGTTACGGGTGAGCTTATCAAACTGGGCCGGTTTACCGATGGGGTCTTCACAGTTCCTGTCTATGGCGGACAACCGATCACCCGGCAGATTAACGCTCTTAAAAAAGGAGCCCAGATTGTTGTAGGCACTCCGGGCCGTATCATCGACCATTTGAAGCGGGGAACCCTGAAACTGGGTGCATTGAAGCTTCTGGTACTGGATGAGGCGGACGAGATGCTAAACATGGGATTTCGAGAGGATTTAGAGACCATTCTCGGATATAGCAAGGGCACCGCACAGACTGTCATGTTCTCCGCTACCATTCCGAAAGCGATCCGGAATATCATGGATCGCTGGATGAATAAGCCTGAAAAGATCACGATCGAGGGGCCTGCCCAGACTGCTGAAGGCATTGAACAGTATGTCATCGAGATCAGAGACTCCATGAGAAGCGAGGCGATTGCCAGAATCATGGATATGAGAGGTTACCGGCTGGGCCTGGTTTTCAGCAATACCAAACGGGAGTGCGACAATCTGGTTCAGGAGTTCCAGTCGCGTGGATTTTCGGCAGATGCCCTGCATGGTGATATGCGGCAGAATGTGCGGGACAAGGTGATGGATAAGTTCCGGAATGGACAGATTGAACTGCTCATCGCAACGGACGTAGCAGCCCGGGGACTCGATGTGGATGATATAGATGTCGTCTTTAATTATGATGTACCCCAAGATCCCGAGTATTACGTGCACCGGATCGGCCGCACGGGCAGGGCGGGAAGAAAAGGTACGGCCTACACCTTCTCGTCCGGACGCCGTAAAAAACAGATCCGGTTCATCGAAAAGATCATTCGCACAAAATTGAAGCCCGCTTTCATGCCCTCTGTCAAAGAGGTTGAAATTTCCAGAATGGAGAACCAGCTGGATGACGTTATCGACACCCTCCAGAAAGGCGGCTTAAGAACCTACATTGAAATGCTGGAAACCATCACAGAAGATGGATTTTCTCCTATCGAGATCGCCGCTGCCCTGCTTAAAATGAGAATGGAGAAAGGCTAACGGGGCAGAAAGAAAATTGCGTTCGCCATCAGCAGCTTGCCATTCTCCCAAAATCCGCGAAACAGGGGGTTGTCAATAAAGTAGACCACCTGTCCGCTTCCATAAGGCTGTACGCCAAAGCTGAGAGTGTGCTCCAGCATCTTTTTTGCTTCAGATCCGGCAAATCCGCTTCTGTGGGCATTCGGCTGCAGTGAGCCCACATTCCACCCCGAATCGAGATAGGAGAAGAGATCTGAGCCTGTTTTTATGGTGAAGTACTCATCCGTATAACCGAAGCCAAGCGGATGGGTATGATCCACATGGACTCTAAATATCGAGCCGGGAGTTCTGCCGGTAGCGGACCTTCGCGAGCGCTCGGCATAAGGAAGGAGCTGATCTTCTACGGAAGGTTCTGCCTCAGTATCCGGCTTTACCTTTCTCTGGAGCTGAAAACCATTCCTGCCGGCGAGAAGATTATTGGCCTGCCCGGATACGATGAGTGTCCCGCCGCTTCCTGTCCACGCCCCGATCTTCTCAATAGCGCTGCTGTCAAGCACCTGACTGTAAGAGCCTGAAGGGAGTATCAGAACCTGATAGTCCGACAGATCGATGCTGTTTATCTGTTCTGCATGGATCAGAGTTGCAGGATACCCGAGCTGCTGATCCAGAAAGTGCCAAATTTCACCTGCACTCAGGGAGGAGGTCCCGCTTCCCATCAGAAGCGCCACATCCCGCTTTCGAACAAGACGGTGAGTGTCTGACCCGAAGTCTGACCCTCCGGAGACCATGCCGGTAGAACTACCATACAGCTTCCGTTGGTGTTTCCTGGCAGCCTCTTTTACGATCCGATCGAAAGAGTCCCCCAAACCGAGATTGTCCGAGCGAAGCAACAGAAGAGATCCGGAGCCGTAACTCCTGCCATCCAGCTCAAACGGCAGGCCGCTGACCCGGGCCATCACACCTTCCTGCAAGATCTGTGCCAGGAAACGCGCATCGTGCATGCTCGTCCAGTCCACGATCCAGGCATAAGGCTTCTCCGGCCCTTCGATACCATAGCTTCTGTAATCTGCAGCTTCAACCGGATCTCCCGAAGGCAGGGAATTCTCCAGGGCATACCCGCTAAGTCCAAACCTGTAGTGAGCCTCCCACGCGGTTATATCGTAGGTTAATGAGTCTGAGAGTTCGGGATCAGGCTCAAAAAGAACCCGGGCAAGATAACCCTGGGGCTGCTCCGCCGGAATCAGAATATCCTCCCCGCTAATCGTCACCCTTTCTGTCGACCCTGTACTATAATTATACCCTTCTGCCGTTGCAGTGCGTCCCGACTTCGTATATTTTATCTGTTTCCTGTCCAGATCTTCCAGCAGATCCGCAATGTGATCCGGTTTGTTGTCACTCGAAATCACAAACGTCTTATAGTGCCCACCGGTATGATCCTGCGCTTTCCGGAAATAGTTTTCAAACTCTGAAATCATACGAGTGGAGTTCAGGGAGGCCACTTCTACTGTCGAGAGGCCGGTGGTAAAATGTTGCAAGGCCCGCTGTTTCAGGGTCAGGGTATCCCCTGCAGCCCGTTCGACCGCCAGGCCTGCCATGCTGTGCCCCGGCATCTCATATGTCATTCCCACAGCCCCGTGAAAGGTGGGCCAGGTGTCCCCGTAACTGGGATAGAACAGATCGAACCGCTCTTTGGTGAAGTAGAGCCACGATTCATCATCAAAGTAGGAAGCATGATTATTACCGATCATCCCTTGAAACTCTCGCTGCCAATCCGTGATGGCTTTGTGTACAGGTTCAGCACCAGGTGCAAAATAATAAGGTGTGTTGTACCCCTGTTCATGGAAATCCACATGAATGTGAGGGAACCACTGCCTGTAAACGTCATACCGCTGGCGGGATTCTTTCTGAACTTGCCATGCCCAGTCCCGGTTCAGGTCAAAAAGATAGTGATTTGAACGCCCTCCGGGCCACGGTTCATGGTGCTCCCTTGCCGCGGGAGAGGGGTCCGGTTTGACACCTGCCATCTGATTGTACCAATTTATATATCTCTCCCTGCCGTCCGGGTTCACCATCGGGTCCATAATGAGTACAGTATTGTCCAGCCACCTCTTCAGATCAGGACGCTCCGGCCTGACCAACTCATAAAGGGTCAGCATGGCTGCCTCGCTGCTGGACGTCTCGTTCCCATGAATGTTGTAGCTCATCCAGACGATCCCTCTCTGCTTCTCTGTGGGCTCTCCTTCCATCAATCCGGTTAATTTGAGGTTGTTGGTCCGGATCTCTTCCAGATCGTGATGATTCTCCTCAGAAGTGACGATCAGATAAACCAGTTCGCGATGCTCGTAGGTCGTCCCATACGATTCCACCTTCACAAGTTCAGACTCTTCCGCAACATGTTTCACATACTGCATGACCCGATGGTGGGGCGTCCAGCGCTCTCCGATTTCATATCCCAGAAAGTCTGCGGGAGATTGAAGCTGACCGTAGAGGGAACTGGCGGGAATTGCAAGCAGGCACAGCAGAAGTGCCACACATCGGATTTTCATAAATGAATGATTATACTTTTAATGGAGCTGGATAAATTGAGAAAGTTACTGAAAAGATCTATCCTCTGAAAGCTGTCTGAATTTGAATTTTATTTTAGTTGGCGATTCTGTAAAATAATGAACGGTGAATATCATTTACTGTAAAATGTTTTACTGATGCCCCTTTAAACCGGAATCGTTACTTAAACATCTTTTTCATGAAAAAGGCCTCTCTTATTCTTATAACATTCCTCTTCATCCTTTCCGGCTGCAGAACCATACAGATCAGCGAGGACGATTCCTTTGATGCTCACCGGACGATTACCCCCGCCACCTTCAACATAAATCCGTTTACTTTTGAAGAACTCTCGATCTCCACGCCCGATGGAGAAGAGCTGAATGCATGGTTTCTTTCACAAGATAACGCTGAAACAACCGTGGTCTATTTCGGAAGCAACAGCTCCCTGATGGTCAAATCGCGTGCCTTGATTCAGGCTTATTCAGCCCTTCCTGTCGACCTGGTCTTGTTTGACTACAGAGGCTATGGCCTGAGTACGGGAAACCCTACAGTAGAAGGACTCAAAACCGATGCGCGTACGATTCTCCAGAAAGTCAAATCAGATTTCATCAGAGGGGAACAGAAACTGGTTGTTCACGGACACTCTACGGGTACCTTTCTGGCCACTCTGTCGGCAGAGGAGGATGATGCTGTAGATGCATACATTCTGGAGAGTCCGGTCACGGAAGTGGGCAGCTGGACCAGGAGCCTGCTCCCCTGGATCGCCCGGGTCTTCGTACGGTTTGAGGTCGATGACGCCGTAGCGGGGCAGAACAACCTGGAGCGGGTCGGACAGATCACCCTTCCCCTGCTGGTGATCAGCGGTACTGCGGACGATGTAACCCCCCCGGCGATGGCCAATGAGCTTTACGAGCACTCTGCATCCCCGCGTAAAGAGTTCCTGGAAATCACAGGAGGTTCCCACAATAACCTTCCCAACTACAGCAGATATCGCATGGCCGTGGGAGATTTTTTAGAAAGTATCCCTTGACGGAATCCTGACCAGAGGCCAGGATGTTTTGTAAAGAGGCTCCGCTGGAGCAGAGCGCCGATCAACACTGTCTGTAATCTCAATAGTACCGTCCAGTAATGGATTCATCTCTCCAGGAATTTCCGATCTGAATAAAGTTTATATTCAGGTCGAATTCATCGATCAATATAATTATTGGAGATGGTTTATATTATCTGATAAAATAGTTATCTTATAGAATCCTGCTTATCAACTCCATCGTTATAAAAGACGACAGGATTATGCCCAAAATTACAATCGGTAAGCAGGCTATATATGTTCTACATTTGATTATAAAATAAACGAAACATAAATTAGTTTATCTGGTAATACAAATGTACAAATGATTGTTCTATCGGTAGTCCGTATTGTTTAAGTATTCACGGATTACATCTGACAGTCATCACACAATATTGATAAAAAGATACAATAGAGGAATAGTTCTTAAAGCCTATTTTTTAAACTGTTCCATCAACATACTATTTCTAATAAAGTTAAACTATGAATATCAGATTTGTAAAACGGTCGCAGATCCAATCTAGCAAACGGCGCTCTTCCAAATTCAAACCTCTTATGGATGCATTGGACAAACTTGAGCCCGGAGGGCAGGCGGTTGAGGTTACCTACACGAATGAGAAAAGTGTAAACTCAATGAGAACAGCTGTATACCAATACAACCAGGAGAATAATGTGAAGATCAAAAGTGGTAAAGACGCAGCCAACAAGAAAATCTACTTCTACAGAGAGAAATAAACTTCACTAAGAAGAGGCGCCCCTGTTTTCCGGATCACATCCGGTTTACCTTTTCAAAAAGGACACCCTGGGATATGGAGAGTCGCAAAGGTTGATCGATCTTTCTAACCCTGACTGAAGGGGTGGATAAAACCATTTCCCACTCTGACAGGTCATTTACAGGAAAGTCAAATTGAGCGGGAGTTACCTGTCTCGGCTGTCCCTCCATATTCGCCAGGAATATAATCTCTTTCTGCGCCTCTTCACTCTTTCTATACCCATAATAGATGACAGTCCCGTCCACGGGCTCGCGATATTTCAGATAGTCTGTTTTTTTAAAGTTCTCGTTGAGCCATGGATTCTCTAATCGGTAGTTACGTACTGCCAGATTAAAAGAGGTTTTCTTTGGATTGAGCAGTTCGGTGTGGTTGTCTGTATTACAATACTCAAACAGATCGTACATCCACGCTTTTACAAACTGCTCTATATTCTGTTCATCCCATTTATCAATCGTCACCGGCCCTTTCACCCGATTCAACCAGAGCAGAGTCTGCTCGATATCCCACTCAGCAGTTCTCGCCAGCCCGTGCAGGGTTCTCATAAAATTTCTGAGCTCTGGTAGGGTCTCAAAACCGATATTTTTCAATCTCCGGAAAAATCTGGTCTGCCGGTATTCGATATTCGTAATCTGCCAGTCTGCAAAAAATGCTTCTCTTGCTACAATATTCAAGGCATTCTCACTCTCTGTATTTCTAAAGAAACTCCAGGGTGAACTCCCCAGCGCCTGCAGAAAATCCATCGGAACTCCTGGCAAGAAAGCATTCACAAGAAGTGTCGTGGAGGGATTGTTGTAAGCGGTGTCCATGACCATTTTGAGAGAGTTGCCAAGCAGAAAATTCACATGGACCGCCCTTGGATCACTTTGTGAACCCTTCCGCATAGAGTCATGATTTGCATAACCGCTGATCCAACTTTTGCCATAGCGCATATGTTCTTTGATACGCCACCACCGGCTAAGCCAGAATGTATAGCCGAAGGGCTTGTTCAGTGCAAACATGGCAGGAGCCCACTGGTGGGAGTGCCTGAACTGCCTCATGATGTCCCGGTGGTTAGCGGCCTGCTCCCAATCACTGCCCGGCCAGGGCCGTCCATCATCAAAAATTATCCACGGTTTGTAGGCCTGACCCTTGATTTCTACTCCAATTTCACTCAGCTCCTTCAGAAAGTCATTATCCGCCAGTGAAAGGTCCTGTTCCGGATCGTAATAATTAAATTCCCGCACATCATCGAGCCGAATCCCATCAAACCCCCATCTCATTTTTCTGCGGTGCATCTCCAGAACCATTGCCCGGGCCATGGGATTTTTCAGATCTACACTTCTGCCATATTTGTTGTCTCCCGAAAAAAACTCTTCTGGTAGAAGCTGCTCACCCTGCCGATGTGCATGGCCATAAACCAGATCGATAATTACTTTTTTGGGCCGCTGAGGAAACCGATGCAAGGTCTCGATAAAATCGAGAAGCTCGTGGGGCCTTCCGGTTGATAAGAGTGCTGGATTTATAGCAGCTGCACCAAAAAGAGGGGAGTCATAACCCCAATTGAACAAGTCCGGCTTTCTCAAATGAACGGTGAGTTCTCTGCCGGACTCTTCGGGCTCCTGCACACTCTTCCAGAAACGATGGTTCCGCTCATCCTCGACTACCGGTGCCACAGGCATGAGGCCTACCGCATCAAAGCCGGTCAGATTTTGCTCTTCCGGCTGCAAGGATCTGTTCTCCCGAATGGCGTTCGCAATCTGCTTGTAGCGGTGGGTAAGAGCGTCTAGCGTCCCCTCTTTCGTTGCCGTAGGAATGTAGATCTCTAATAGATTGGTGGAAGCACCGATCCGTATCTCTTCGTCAGATCCCGGCCCGGTATTGAACTTTTTAAAATATGAGAGATCTTTTCTGGTACCTAGAACTTTGTCTATATGATAAACTTCAGCCGGCGCATGAATCCCATACGGCATGGACCAGGCCATCGGATCTCTGACTATTTTGCCCGTTCTGTCGCTATAAAGAAGTTCAAATTCATAGAAGGCACCAAACTGATCCCTGTCCCCCGCTACCAGCTGATCCACGACAACAGTAGCAAAACTAGCGACGCGCTCCATTTCAAATTGGTAATAGATCGTCGAGCAGTGCTGATCCGGTTTGTCATAGATCAGATTTGGATCGGGCAGGTAGAGATGCAGTAAAACCTTGCTACTGCTGCGAATTTCAGGATGCCAAAAAAGAAAGCGGGTCGAACTGCCGATAACCGACGCTCCCATCCGCTCTGCAATCGAAGTGGCAGAAGCCAGGGAGTTCCCCTGAGCAGACCAGAGCTTCAGACTCCTGACAAATTCTATCGTTTTTTGAGGGTTAATTGCTGGAGTCATCAGGATAGATAAATGAGTTCAGGTTTAATGAATTCTGAAGTTTCGGAGACCTCTGCAGACTCACACCTGATTCCAACAACGAGTTCGCAGAGTAACGCTCTGCTACCGAAAGGCATCTTTATAATGGGTGATTTCAGGTGCACCTTTGTCCTGCTGAACGATTGAGATAATGTCGAACCGGCACACTGCCGTTTCCATTTTTCTCTCGTAAATCCAGGCTTCCGCGGCTTTCTTCAGATTTCTTTTTTTTATCGGGGTCACATACTCTTCGGGTCTTCCAAAGTAAGTATTTGACCGGGTTTTCACCTCTACAAAGATAATATAATTCCGGTCTGTAGCTACGATATCCAATTCAGCTTTTTCAAACCTGTAGTTCCTGTCAAAGATCAGCCACCCTTTTGCTTCCAGATAGGAGGCAGCCAGCTCTTCTCCATGATCTCCGATCTGTTTCGTTGTTCTGTCACTCATCGGACGATGATTTGGGCCTGGGCACTCCCTTCAAAGATTGATGTGCTTCAGCCAGTTTTACAAGGTGCTTTAAAAATGAGAGGTTCTTTCGGTTGATGTAGGGCAGGAGAGCGTGGGTAAAACGCTCAAACATATCGAGGAATTCGATAAATTCCTCGATGCGCTCCCTGAATAAAATCTCCTCTTCTGACTGTTCTTCATGATCGTCAAAAATAGCCAGCGCTTCCGTCAGACTCTCTCTTATGGGATTCACTTCCCTCTGGTGCCGCTCCTTAATTAGCGCAGCCACCACATTCCAGACATCTTTTTCTGCGGTGAAAAAGTCTTTCCTCTCACCAGGATAGTGAACTTTCTGAATCAACTCCCACTGCAAGAGGTTGCGCAGATTCATATTGGCATTTCCTCTGCTTATGCTCAGTTTCTGCATGATCGAATCGGTATCCAGGGGATCATTTTCCGCATAGAGCAGTGCATGAATCTGCGCCATGGTTTTGTTGATCCCCCAGGCAGAAGCCATCTCCCCCCACAACAATATAAACTGATCGATTGCTAATTGGTGGGCCGAAGTTATCCTGTCGTTCATGCCATCCACATCCACTATGCTTCTGCAACAGTGGCATCCGAGGAGGCTTTATCGGAAGCCTTTTTGACGTCGGCTCCCTCCGCCGCTCCGGTGCTTTTGTCTGACGAGCTTGTCATCTCAACAGAGTCTCCCCTGTCTTTGTAATCTGTCACATACCAGCCGGTTCCCTTGTAAATCACACCAGCCCCTCCCGAAATAATCCGACGGACCTTCTGTCCGGTATCAGGACAGGTAGTAAGGGGTTTCTCATTAATACTCTGGGTAATTTCAAATACAGAACCGTCTTCTCTTTTATACTCGTATGTAGGCATAATATTGTAAAAATTTAAGTGAATACATGATGATCATCTTTGCACCAACCGTGCTTCATTCAAATTAAATCCTTTTCCTGCATCATCCGCGCAGTGATGCAAATGCACCGCGCAATCTCCGTACCGCTTCCTTCAACTCGACCATACTGCTGGCGTAACTCAGCCTCAGCCCGTTGGGTTCTCCGAATGCATCGCCCGGTACTGTTGCCACATTATGTGATTCCAGCAGATACATTGCCAGATCGGTGCTGGAGTTGATCGTATCTCCCGCTTCTGTGGTCTTGCCTATATAGGCCCCGATATTCGGGAAGAGATAGAAAGCACCATCCGGTGTAAAACACTCTACCCCCTGAATCGATTGCAGGGAAGTTACCATAAAATCTCTTCTTTTTTTGAAGTCGTCCCTCATCTCTGTCACAGGCTTCATCGGGCCGGTGTAGGCGGCAATTCCTGCCTTCTGTGAGATCGTGGAGGGTGCAGACGTCTCCTGACTCTGTATTTTTGCTATGGCGTCAATAATCGGCTTCGGGCCCGCTGTATACCCCAGCCGCCATCCTGTCATCGCAAACCCCTTGGAAAATCCATTGATGATCAGAGTCCGGTCCTTGAGCTCGGGTGCAACATTCAGGATATTTGTATGCTCTCCCTCAAAAATAATATACTCGTAAATTTCATCTGAAAAGATGATGATGTCCGGATAGTCTTTCAACACATCTGCGAGCTCTTTCAGCTCTTCGGCAGAATAACTGGAACCTGTCGGATTGGAAGGGGAGCAGAGAATAAGCCCGCGGGTTTTCTCTGTGATAGCCTCTCTGAGCTGCTTCCCTGTGAGTTTGAACTTGTTGGAAAAATCTGTACTGACAGTCACAGGAACTCCGCCCGCCATCTTCACCATCTGCGGATAGGAGACCCAATAGGGCGCTGGTATAATCACATCATCCCCGGAATTAATGGTGGCCAGTATGGAAAATCCGATACTCTGTTTGGCACCGTTGGAACAGACGATCTGATCGGCTGAATAGCTGACCCGGTTATCCCTCAGAAGTTTCGCACATATCGCCTCTCTGAGTTCAGGCATGCCCGTATTCATGGTATAGCCATGAAACCCGGCAGTGATGGCATCAATTGCAGCATTGCAAATATGCGAGGGAGTTTTAAAGTCCGGCTCACCTGCACTCAGGGAGATGACATCCCGGCCTTCCCGGGCAAGTTCTTTTGCCTTTGCCGAGATTTTCAGAGTTTCAGATGGTGAAATTTGTTGTGCTAATGTAGAAATCATAGTATTCCAGTTTTTGAAGGTAAAGTTACCAAAATGGGCAATATTATTCTATCCCGCTTTCATACAGTTCGGGACCGGTTCAGGCTGCGTCCGGGGGGCGATAAGGCAGGGGGCCGGAATGAGCACCTAAACTATTTCGTCATAAACTTTCTCCGAAGGGCAGATTCGATGTTGGGCGGCACAAAACTGGAGAGATCCCCACCCCATGTTGCAATTTCCCGAACTAGAGTTGCCGACACAAATGTATTCTTTTCATCCGGCATCAGAAAAACCGTGTCCACTTCCGGAGCCAGCCTGCGGTTGGCAAGTGCCATGCGGAATTCATATTCAAAGTCAGCTACCTGCCTTATTCCTCTGATCAGCACAGAAGCGTTCTTCTGTCTTGCGTAGTCCACAAGTAAACCTGTGAACTGTTCAACCTCCACCTTTCCTGACCAGGGCTGGTTCCGGACCGCATCCCGGATTAACTCTATCCGCTCCTTGTCACTGAACAATCCAGTTTTGCTGCTATTTACAGCTATTGTGACAATTACCTTATCAAAAAGAGCAGCGGCCCTGCCAAGTATATCAAGATGCCCGTTAGTAAAAGGGTCAAAAGAACCGGGATAAATTGCTACATGATTCATGGTGAAAAAGGTAAGTAGATTCTGTTTCGGGAAGTTAAAACTCTGTACCCGGTAAAACAAAAATCGTTACAACCGTCCGCCCGTATGATTTATTGAGAACGGCTTCCGGGCGGGAACTGTAGTCGGAATATTTATCATGTTCCAGAATAAACCACCCTTCTTTTTCAAGATGTCCTCCGCTTATGATCTCTTCGACCAGCTCATCAAAGCCGGGATAGTTGTAGGGAGGATCAGCAAAGATAAGATCATAAGACTCTCTGTTTTGCTGGAGAAATTCAGTGACATCTGATGTAACGGCCCTGACCTGGGAGGCGACTCCAAATTCCCTGGCGAGCTTGCTGATCTGATTCATATGCAGCGCTTCATTATCCACAAAAGTGCAGTGGGAAGCACCGCGGGAGATGGCCTCAAATCCAAGGCTGCCGCTCCCTGAAAAAAGATCCAGTATCCGATAATTATCAAGATAGATCCGGGCATCGATCATGGAAAAGATGCCCTCTTTCGCACGATCAGAAGTGGGCCTCAGCAGGCCGGAATCCGGAACTGGTATTTTTCTGCCTTTCAGCTTTCCTGTAATAATTCTCATAACACTTCATGCTGTAGACTCAGAATAATGGCTGGATAGGCGCTCTCAAGTGGAAAACCGTAGGTTTCCTCTTCTGCCTGAACATGAGTTGCTGAAAGAGAGTCGGGGAAAACCAGATCGCCATGATGGCTCCAGTAAGTTGTCAGCTGTTCTGCAGCACTTTTTGCGTAGAGTCCAAAAACGAAGATTTTATCGTGAATTCCGTTCATCCAGGGGGTATGAGCAGCATATAAATTCCACAGATAGGGCAGATCTTCCGGATCTTCATACTCAAACCAGGTGCAACCTCTCAAGTTGCCCATAATAGAGGAGGTTACTGTTATGATGTGGTTTTGACAATGAACCATCAGGAAGGCACTCTTGTTTTTAGTATGAACCTGCCACTCTTGAGCTATTTCAAAGTCGGAGGAAAATTGAATATTGCCCAGCTCATTAGAAAGGGCACTCAGTCCCGGCGTGACGGTAGTGTCCCTTAAAAGGAGGAGTTTATTGTCGGTGTTTGCCAGCTGATGCCATGAGATTTCAATATTGCTACGCTCTGAGCCATGCATCAGAATCCCTATATGCGTCTCCCGTTCTGATGAATCTTCGTAGACAGCACGCGGAACAACAGTCCAGCACTCATGCTCTGCCGGGTAGAGCATCTGTATAGATCCTGCGGAAAATTCCGCCTTCAGATCCTGTATGCTTTTTTTCAGAACCTCGACTTCAGAAGGGGCACCTGTTGAGAGTGCAGCATCGATATCGAAATTAAAATCGATGCTGCCGATTCTCTGAATATCGTTCCCTTGTTCCGGTAGATGAACTGCATAGAACAGATGGTTATCCGCATAGCAAATGCCAAGGTAAGACTTCCCATCTGTGGCCATATTAATTCCAGCTCGGTACGTTCAACAAGGTTGTACGTTCCAGATCACCAATACGATCTCCTGTATCGGGGTTTACCAGAAGGTACAGTGGAGGGCGAATTGTATCATTTACGGTATACTCGAAACGGTTGTGCGGAGGTCTTGGCGAATAGGTCAGTGAGTCCGGGTTAAACGTAGACGGAGGCAACTCTTCGTATGTGTTCTCTGCGATAGCCACCATCAAAGAGTCCGTTTTCAGAAAAGTGACCAGACTGTCAAGGCCTCCCTCTGTAGGCGGAAAATGTCCTTTTCTGCTACGGTATTGAACAAGTACATCACGCACTAACCCCATCCGGTGCCGCTCTCTTTCAACCATTTCCTGCTCTTCCACAACAACCTGGTAGGGATCTACAATGGACCTGTACAGATACCAGGAGAGAAAGACAATAAGAACAGCAAGTACAACTGTGATTATGTTATTTCGAGTAGTGATATTCATGTGAGAAATAATATTGTTTAGCGATGTTTTGGTTCTGAAATATAGTGTATCAAAATAATTGCAGTCAATTAGATATGCAACCTTCTAAAATTTTTACCCTGTTAATGGTTGTGCCCTTCCTGCATAGAAGAGAAACCTGTGGAGAAAGTAGCAATAAATAAGCAATGAAACGTCTTTTTTTAGGTTAATTTCTCATTAAAAGCGAATCTGGCTCCAAATAAGTTACAGACAATCATACTCTTTCACTATGTATGGTGCAAATATTATCCCTCCTATTCTCCCATTGCCTGTTGGCAGCCCGGCCATCACACCTCCCATTGCAGTCATGGCGGAAATGAACTTGAAAAGCTCTTATCTTAAACCTTGCTCTGGCGGGATCCGGGGTGGAGATCACGATCACCTGAATAAACCTCTGGACAATGATCATCCACTCGCTACATTCCCGCGCTCCTGACGGAGGTTACCTAATCTGTTTCTCTTGAATAAAAAAATATTACACCTGGCAATTCCAAACATCATCAGTAACCTGTCGGTACCACTTCTCGGTATCGTAGACACGGCTCTTGTTGGCCACCTTGAACATGTCTACTACCTTGGAGCACTGGCGGTCGGCAGTGTCATTTTCAATTTTGTTTTCTGGGGCTTCGGCTTTTTGAGAATGGGCACCACAGGGCTAACTGCTCAGGAGTTAGGGCGTTCAAACAAGCAGGAAATCATGATGATACTTGCACGGGTTACGGGACTTTCGTTGGTTTTGGGACTGGCTATCATCCTGCTACAGCACCCGATTGCTGAACTGAGCCTGTTTCTGATAGATTCCACCGAGGAGGTTGCCAATTACACCCGGGTGTATTACGACATACGCATATATACTGCCCCGGCTGTTCTTCTAACTTACGGCATCACAGGGTGGTTTCTGGGAATGCAAAACGCGCGGGATCCGATGATCATCGCTGTCTTTCTGAATATCCTCAATCTCCTGCTGAATGTACTCTTCATCCATGTTTTTGATATGCATGTCAATGGAGTAGCCTATGGCACGCTAATTTCCAGCTACCTTTCGGTTATGCTGGCTCTCTATCTATTTTTCAGAAAATACCGGAAGTACCTCAAATTTTATGAAAAGTCCACCCTTTTTGATCCGGAGAAACTGAAGCGCTATTTCACTGTCAACCGAGATATCTTCATACGAACCCTCTGTCTGATGATCACCTTCACCTATTTCACCGCCGCATCTGCTGCCCAGGGGGAGATCGTCCTTGCTGCAAATACCATCTTGCTTCAATTCTGGTATACTCTCTCGTATGGCATTGATGGATTTGCCTATGCTGCAGAAAGCCTGATCGGTAAATACACAGGCAGCCGGGAAGCCGGGAAATTAAAGCGAGCAGTTAAACTCACCCTCATCTGGGGGATGGGAATAGGAGTGGCCGGCACCCTGATCTATGGCGTGGCCGGAGATCAGCTACTCCATCTCTTCACCGATAATCAGGAGGTGATTGCACATGCCCGAAGTGTTCTTATCTGGACTGTTCTGGCACCCGCTGCTGCCAGTGCCTGCTACGTCCTGGACGGTATTTTTATCGGGGCCACACATACGGTACCCATGAGGAATTCTATGATCATCGCCACGTTTGCCATCTTCTTTCCAGCATATTATCTCTTTACATCCCTTTATGGTGTGCACGGACTGTGGCTTGCGATGCTGCTCTTTATGATTCTTCGGGGAATCACACTGGGCTTGTACCTTCCGTTTACTGTACTGAAGTTGGAGAAATAAGTTGGATATTCTGACAGATTTATTTTTATTGCCCGATATTTGATCATATAAACCTGCAAGTTCTGGAAAGCTGATCTGCAGAAACTACAATTAGAATCCGGGAAGCTGTGAACAAAAAAATTCTGATGATGCGTCACGCAAAGTCCTCGTGGGATGACCCGTCACTCCGGGATCATGACCGTCCCCTGAACAGCAGGGGACTCCGGGACGCGGCTAACATGGCGAAATGGCTGTCGGATCATAATCTGCGGCCGGCTCAGATTTTCTGCTCTACTGCACTCAGAACACGCCAGACAGCGGAGCCACTTCTTAAAATCTTCGGCCTGCCCGAAGAGTTCATTTCATGGAGAGATGAGCTCTATTTTTCCGGGGACGATGCCTATTTGCAAGCCATCCATTCTGCTGCCGGATCTTCAGATCTCATTTTTCTTATCGGCCACAATCCAATGACAGAGTCTGTGATAAATCTGTTAAGCAGTCAACCCATCCGACAGCCGATAAAAACGGCTACTGCTGCTCTTTTAAACACAAATACGAAAGTGTGGAGTGAGGTTGGGCCGGGCAGCTGCAACCTGGACGCCATTATCACTCCTCAAGATTTTCATAAACCGAATCGCTAAAAAATCATTAATTCCGTATATTAAGTATCTGAGCGGATGCCCGTTAATTTAGGTCGAAATAGAAATTATCCGTAACTGGTTAACTGTATCGAAAACATTTTGTAAAGCCACCAGGATGATCTGCCGACCCCCACAGGCGGAACGTGCCGGATCTCCGGCAAAACCAAACAAATTGAGCTAACATGATTTATAAGCAAAAATTTTACTACCTCACTAAAACTCCTTTGAGTGCTGAAGGGCCAGCCGATGTTGAAGTCATCCGGCGTGCAGAAGATACCGAAGAGTTTCCGGAGCTTTTCCAGGAGTATGAACAGCTGAGATCCCATGCCTTTAATGAAGACAATCTCTACAGCATTGTTCGTGCCGATGACATCTATGATTTGGTCCGGACAGGATCGGACACGGAAGCACAGGAACTCGCATTTGAGAACGCCCGTCCCGATATCATTACCAATCTCCAGCACAGGGTCATGCAGAAGAACGACAAGGATGCCATCGCCATCCTGAAAGAGATACATCAGATCGAGGGGTAGGGCAGGCCTTTCGAAAGGATTTCCCAATCAATGAGGGGTCGAAGGGTCAGATTTTCAGGGTTGCAAAGTAATATTTCAGGCCGTTTATTGTGGTCGGAAGTTCTGTTATCATTTTAGTTTACAATTAAATAGTGACCCTATGGCAAAAAGATGGTCTGCCTTATTACTGCTATTCGTTCTGACCCCCTTACTTTCTGAAGGCCGATTCATGGATGCAAATCCTGATCCGGAGAATAGAATGCTTGAACGCTATGAGCTGGCTGAATCGATGCTCAGCTGGAACCTGACAAACAAAGTGTTCAGAAATAATATCCAGCTCTATCAGATCGATGAAACACGATTCTGGTATCGTGTAAATGAGCGGGAGCAAAACCGTTATTACCTTGTAGATACAGAGCGTGGGGTCAAAACTTCAGCATTCGATGAAGAGCGTCTGGCCGCCGCGATGGAATCAGCTGCACAGGATGCAGGCATTCCTGCCCCCTCGCTGAATCTCCTTCCCCGTCTCACCATTTCAGCGGATCTGCTGACCATCTCATTTATTTACTCAAATAAAACGTGGACCTGCACTCTGGACTCTTATGAGTGTGCGATTGCCGGAGATGTACTTTCGCCTCTGCCCAACTCCGTAGTTTCACCTGATGGAAAAAAGGCCGCCTTCTGGAAAGATCACAACATCTGGATCCAGGATCTGGAAACAGGCGAGCAGTATCAGATCACGAAAGATGGTGAAGAGAATTACGGGTATGGAACGGACAACCATGGCTGGCGAAGGTCCGAAAGGCCCATCTTGACCTGGGCACCTGATTCCCGTAAGATCGCTACGTTCCGTCAGGATGAACGAGAAGTTCCCACAATGACGCTCTGGAGAACAGAAGAGGGCAGGCCCGTGGCTGATATCTGGCCCTATGCCCTGCCTGGTGACGATGTGGTTCCTATGCTCGAACGGGTTGTACTCGATACCGAAACCCGATCTGTCAACTTTCTTGATCTTGCGCCGGACCATCAGAGAGCCTCCAACTGCTGCGGGCTGATCCGGGGAAATGAGTGGGCGGATACGGAGTGGGACCTGGAGAGCAGCCGCCTTTCATTTGTCTCCACTTCCCGGGATTATAAAGAGGTAACGCTCAGAACATACATTCCGGCTACAGGCCAAATTCGGGAGATCTACCGAGAACGCGATGAGATCTTTTTTGAATCCAACCTCACCTCCCGCGGAAAACCGAATTGGAGGGTGCTCAATCAATCCGACGAATTTATTTGGTTCACGAGGAAAAGTAATTGGGGGCATCTCTACCTCCACGACCTGGAGACTGGCGAGCTGATAAATCAGATCACTTCAGGTGACTGGAATGTAGTGGATATCCTTCATATTGATGAAGATACCCGTACAATCTTCTTTACAGGCGTAAACCGTGAGGAAGGGCGGGATCCTTACTTTGAGCATTTCTACAAAGTTAATTTTGATGGGAGCGGCCTGCAGCTGCTAACCCCGGAAAATGCCAACCACAACATTACGCTCAGCCAGGATGGCAAATGGTTTGTCGATACCTATTCCACCTTTACCGACCCTCAAAAAACCGTGCTCCGATCCATTGACGGCTCACTGATCCTGGAGATGGAGGAGGCAGAAATAGATGATCTGCTGGATACAGGGTGGGCCATGCCTGTTCCATTTTCTGTGAAAGCGAGGGATGGTGAGACCGATCTGTACGGGCTGATGATGCTGCCGCCCGATTTTGATGAGAACAAATCCTATCCGATCATCAATGCGATTTACCCGGGCCCACAGGGAGGAAGTCTTGGGGCACGCAACTTCTCACCCTCATTCCGTGGACAGGCTCAGGCCCTGGCAAGTTTAGGCTTTGTGGTCGTTGCGATCGATGCCCTCGGGAGCAGTCCGATACGTTCCCGGGATTTTCACACCTATTATTATGGGGATATGAGTGATAACGGCCTGCCGGATCAGATCACGGGTATGAAACAGCTCGCAGAACGCTATTCCTTTATCGACATCGATCGTGCGGGGATCTATGGCCATTCGGGCGGCGGGTATGCCACGGCTGCTGCCCTGTTGCAATATCCCGATTTCTTCAAGGTGGGGGTCTCTGGCGCCGGAAATCACGACAACCGGGGGTACACCTACTATTGGGGAGAGAAGTATCAGGGACTGCTTGAAGAAGGGGAAGGGGAAGATAATTATGCAGTGCAGGCGAACCATCTGAAGGCTGAAAACCTGGAAGGCAAACTGCTCATCACCTATGGTACACTGGATAGCAATGTCCATCCTTCGATGACCCTGCTGCTGGTCGATGAGCTGATTCGTCACAACAAAGATTTTGATCTGCTGGTGATGCCAAACAGGGGGCACGGATATGCTTCCGAACCTTACATAATCCGTAAAACGTGGGACTATTTCGTTCGCCATCTGGCTGGCGAAGAGCCCCCCTCCGGATATTGGATCGCACGCTGACTGACCCTTGGAATGATTTAGCCCATTCATTTGGACAGGGGAACGGCTCAACAGGCCTCTCCTGCTTCACATTTTATAGCAGGTTGGGAGGGAGAGATCTCGCGCTATGAACCGTACCCTCTTCTTCCCCCCCACTTCACACCAGGTTCTGCGCGCACCCCTTTCAAAACAGTATTAATTTCTTACATTGCAGGGCATACGTTCTGTAAACCCCGAATAACCGTACTTTGTACCACTTCCTGATATGATCAGAAAATATTTCTGGCTCTCCTGGCTTCTTCTTTTCATACCTGATGCTCTTACGGCGTACTCTCCCGTACCACAGTTCGGGAGTGAAAACAGCAGGGGAGAGTGGCAGGTTGAGAGGCTCGACCAGGGAGTTTACTGGAGCAGATATCACGGCAATCGGTATAACGATGCAAAGCTGAGCATCAATATGGTTGAAGTCTACCTTGACAGCCTCACTGCTGAATTAAGAATTGGCCATTCCGATGGCAACCATGAGAAAACCAGCAAACTTGGTGAAACGAACAGCGCGCTGGTAGCGGTGAATGGCTCCTATTTTAACATGGAAAATGGCAAACCGGTCACCTATCTCCGCTCGGAGGGCCACATCTTGTCGAAAGGGGCGCCTGCGAATCGGTTCTATACTGAAAACGGTGCCATCTGCTGGGACAGTCGGGGGGCCCCGGTGATCATACCAAGGCCGGAGGCGGGGTGGGATTCTGTCCCGTACCAACATATTCTGAGTGCAGGCCCCCTGCTGCTTCTGGACGGTGAACTACTCTCTTTCAAAGAAGACTCTTTCCATCAAAACCGCCACCCTCGGACTGCTGTGGCACTGGCAAATCATAACAGGATGATCTTTATTACAGTGGATGGTCGCTCCTTCCAATCCTATGGGATGACGATTCCAGAGCTTGCCACATTTCTCAGGGAGATGGGAGCGGAGAGTGCTTTAAATTTGGACGGCGGGGGATCGACAACCATGTGGATCCACGGCAAAGAAGAGAACGGAGTCGTAAATTATCCATCAGACAATTTGGAATTTGACCATCAGGGGGAACGAAATGTATCCAATTCCCTTTTATTATTAGTAAACAGAAATCAACAGTAATCCATAAACTACAAATCACTATGAAAAGAACAGCAAAAGCCGTCTGGAAGGGTGCAGGTGCTTCAGGTTCAGGCACACTTAATACACAGAGCAGAGTTTTTGACGAACAACCCTATTCCATTAAGACCCGTTTTGAAAATGAAGATGGGAAACTGGGCACCAATCCGGAGGAATTGATCGCAGCTGCCCACGCAGGATGTTTCGCTATGGCCCTTAGCGTGGAACTGGAAGGTGCAGGATATACCGCAGATACCCTGGAGGCGAATGCGAAAGTGCATATGGACAAAGAAGGAGACGGGTGGGCAATCAATAAGGTAGAACTCACACTGGATGCCCGGGTGCCCGACATATCGGAGGATGAGTTTGACAAGTTGGCGAACGGTGCCAAAGAAGGATGCCCGGTCTCCAAATTATTAAATGCGGAAATCACCCTCGAGTATACACTCAACGGGTAACAGGCGGTCATGTAAATCTGTGATCTGGCGATTCACTCTGTGGATCGCCATCTGTTTTCCAGGAAGCTTCCAGCCATGGGATGATTTCACGATCAATTCGATTAAAAAGCTGTCGCCGGTAATCCCAGTCTGACGTGCCATTATTGAATGTCGTGACAGAAATCACTGCCTCCAGCTCCGGGAGGATCATGATATATTGTCCCCCGCTGCCGAATGCGTAGACCATATGGTTGCCCCCGGCCGAACGGGTAAACCATAGATATCCGTAATCATCGATACCGGCACGCCGGCCTGTCACTGGAATTACCGAAGAAACCAGCCATTCCCTGGAGACCAGCTGCTCTCCTTCATACTCTCCCACATCTATCATAAGCTGTCCAATCTTAATCATATCCCGTGGCCTCATTGCCATGTTGTTTCCTCCAAGGTAATAGCCTTGGGGGTCACGATCCCAGCCTGTAACCTGGATTTCCATCCTATCAAACAGATATTTGTTGGCAAACTGAAGTGTATTCATTCCAGTAGCTTTATGAAGGATAACAGCCAGAAGATGGGTCGTCCCGGTACTGTAGATCCTGTCTTTTCCCGGTAAACCCTGTAACGGACGATCCAGGACATACTCAATCCAGTTGGGACTGGTCACCCACCGCCCATAGTTGGAACGGCTTGTGGAAGCCAGGCCACTCCGCATGGTAAGAAGGTCTTCTATCGTGATTCCCGCCTTCACGCTGTCGGGATTGTTCGCAAAATAATCGGGAAAGAACTCCTCAAGGGTCTGATGGGTTCCTTCCAAATACCCCTGGTCTATTGCTATCCCGGTGAGAATTGAAAGTATACTTTTAGAGGCAGATTTGATGTTATGTCCCCGATCGGCACGCATCGACCCGAAGTACTCTTCCGCGATGATTTCACTATGCTGGCTTACCAGAAGGCTGCTGATCGGCTCCAGCTCTCCGAAGGAAGCAGTAATCTGCCCGATAGGAGTGGCCAGAGGGCTGATCTCTGCATCCCGGCCGGGGACATTCTCAACGGAACCGGAGTTTAAGTCCGGTCTGTCTGTCTCAAGACCCTTTTCTACGGTTAACAGAAAAATGAATACACCTGCCATTCCAATAAGGATCATCAACAAAATGACGCGGCCGGCGGGAATATTTTTCTGAGATGCTTTCACTGGATCGGTCGTTTGATTGAACCTCTGCAACGGAATGGGAGAGTCGTAAACCCTCTGAATACCGTTGATCACCCTCTGTTCGGGTTGATTAATTTATTGAATCAAACCTGAATCCGAAACAACTGTTTCTTTAAAATAGAAAGGATAGGGATCTGAATGCAGCCAGGGGTTCGGAAGAGGAGATCTCCATGCGGGCTATCTGAATTTCAATCGTATGAAGCGAGGACGGTAGAGATTGGGGTCCTTTGAAATTTCGTTCATAAAATCGAATGCATTCACATTGTAACTGATCAGCAGCTCACCGGGAGCAGAAAGGGAAGGATGAGCTTTCGCATTGTAAGCAATGATGTTATTCTGCTCCATAACATCTGTTTCATAAACCTCAATGTTGGGACCGAATGGACCGTAGGGAGTGGGTGCAAGTCTCATCCCTACCACCGGGCTTAATGTGTCCCTAGTGAATACCAGAGCATACCGCCCGTCGGGAAGAGGGGTAACACTCAGTTCATGGGAAACCCGCGAGACCACATTCTTCACGCGCTCTATATCGGTACTCCACCCATCACCATCCCAGAAGCGCCATGCATCGAAATTTTCAAAATCTTCGGGAAGTACGCGGGCAATCATCAGATTCTTTTCTTGATTCCTTACACCGTATACATAGATAAAACCGTCGGGCCGGGGTGCACCGCCCGCATCGGTATTGACCAATATACCGGCTCCGAAACCTCCTTCTTTAAATCGAAGAGGAGTTTCAATTTGCCTTTGTTCTGAGAACGGCACCGTGCTGTTATTTGGCAGAACAATGAGATCGGTACTCATTTCGGCGAAAGACCACTCCTGATCCGGGTCTAAATTTCTCATCCGGTATGCAAAAATATAGATACTGCTATCCAGTTCCGTATTTACAAATCCATCTCCCAGCCAGTAGTAATTCCCCTCATCCGCGGACGGCAATCCGGGTGTAAAGAGAGAGATTGGCCGGTTATTGTTATCTGTGGACCATTCAAACCGGATTGAATCCGCAACAGGCCGGGTACCCTTCAGATAGGCAATTGTGTTATTCACCATAGACCACCCGGGTTGGAGATTGCCATCCGAAATCTCACCAATCAACGTATCACTGAATATGAAAGCTGTTTCAGAGGCCGGGTCCCCGGAGTGGTGCCTTTTCCCATTCAGCGGGATCGAAAAAATTCCGTCAGCACCGATCCAGCCGGTGTTCCTTTTAAAAAGCGCCGTCCATTCGGAAGCTTCCGTCACAGTAAACTCGATGTCTGAAAGTCCCGGAGTATCAGCTTCAACCGCAGTTTGCGCTGTCAGATTTGTCTTCATGCAAGCCAAGCTTACAAAGCTCAACATTGCGGTAAGAATCACGCTTCTGATCTTCCGGAAATTATGGCTGCCTGATCGGGACATTCATTCTCTATTAACGTGATGGTGCAGGAGATTAATTTGCAAAAAGCCGCATCAGAGCCACCCCGCTGCTTGACTCATAGGATTGAATAGTACCTGTGGGGGCAGGCCGGGTATAATCCCTGTGCATAATCCCCCGGGCAGGATCTCGGTTCTCCCAGGCGGTATTGGCATTATGAACCATCCACCCCCTATACTGTTCCTGTCCACCCTTTGTGATGAGATCTTTCATATAGTGGGCAAAGATGGCTTTCAGGACCCCCTGCTCATTCCAATCTCCCTCAGCCGGTAAGATGCCATGTTCATCACTCATCACATCCCTGGTATAATCGGCCATCTTCCGGGCGTCAGCAAGGTACGATTCATCTCCAGATTCCTGATAGAGCATGACAGCTGCCCCGATCGCCGTGCCCTGGTTGTACGTATAATCTTCGTAACCGATATTGCCGCCCGCAGAGATATGATCTGCGACTCTGCCGCTCTCGGGATCAAGAAGATTCTCCCGGCTCCAGTGATAGATCTCCCTGGCTTTTTCGAGGTAGGATTCCTCTCCGGTCAAGTTAAATAACCGCATAGCAGCGATAACAGTAGGGTAATTGATACAGGCATTCTTCCCGCTGTGATGAAAGTCCCAGTACATCCCGCCCTGCTCCGGATCGTAGGATCCCTCCCACACCCGATCAAATCCTGTAATCGATTTTTCCAGGTAGACCTCCTCCCCGGTGATCTCGTATGCCCGTGCCAGGCTGATTACCCACCACATGATATCATCATAAATAAACCACTCGATCTCGTTCTGCCAGTTGTATCCGTCATACTGATCATACCCCCCCTGATAGATATCATGGATCATCTCCAGGTATTGCGGCTCTTCGGTATGTTCATAGTAGTGCATAACGATATCCCAGAAGATAGCCTGGGTCCAGATTGACCCCAGGCCGGTATGCTCGGTAGAGCTGTAATAGAGCTTTGCGTCCTCGTCGTAGTAGTATTCATTAAAAGTGTGGAAAGCGGTTGCGGCATCCTCCTCGTTAAACCGTGCCGAAACTTCCTGGAACGGATAAGAAGATGCTTCCCGT
>Ga0209487_1000100_pt1 | contig 81748 bp, 77 predicted proteins | sample Poulit2012_FD_187524 | JGI IMG/M metagenome (GOLD analysis project Ga0209487, IMG submission 187524) | Agricultural soil microbial communities from Georgia to study Nitrogen management - Poultry litter 2012 (SPAdes) (version 2) | ecosystem: Environmental > Terrestrial > Soil > Agricultural land...
TGAAGTCGAAGAAATATTTACTGTGCCATTATCATATTTTCTTCAAACAGAGCCTAAAGCATATAAAGTAGATTTTCAAGTTCTTCCAGAAAAAAATTTCCCCTATGATTTGATCATCGGCGGAAAAAATTACGATTGGCAAACCCGCCACATCAATGAACTTTTTTATGAATACGGCGATAAAGTTATTTGGGGATTAACGGCTAAAATTTTAACACACTTTATAACTTTACTTTCAAATAAAAATAAAGATATTTGATTGATCATTTATTTTTTATATCAACGAACGTCATGTTCCAAACGTCATATATTAAAAGTATGTACACAAATAAAGGAGTTGGAACGAATGAGTAATTGGAAAAAAAGTTTAATCACGAAAACACCCGAAGAAGGATTTGAACGAGCGATTGAACTTGCTCAAGAAGGTGTTAAAAAAGTTCAACCGAATGAGAAAATAAGAGAAAAAATCCGGCCCAAATACTCAAAAAATGCCGATAGTATCATATTTGCATCACAAGTGATCGCCATTCATTACCAAACGATTGCGCAAGCGAATAATTATTGGAAATCGAAGCAAAGTCATCCTCGGTAATCGTTTAATAAACCTTTGGACATAATTCCAATCGAATGAGAATTATGTCCACTATTTTTGTGATGTCAAGCTATCTATGTAAATCTACGGTTTTTAACAATAAACATTTATTGTTTAGCTGTATTGATCATTGATTGGTAAATGTCATCTAACGACCACACTTTTCCTTTATCATCTTTATACACGACATGCTCACGACGAAACTTTACAGGTGAATCTAAGCCAGCTGCTGCAGCTAGGCGAAACAATCCTTGGCGCATCGCTATGACGTAATTTGCTGTGCGATATTTTTTCTCATCAACAACAAGAGCCTTTTGTAACTGAGGATCCGTTGTCGTTACACCGACAGGACACGCATTCGAATGACATTTTAACGCTTGTATACATCCAACTGTAATCATGAAACCTCTCGCAATATTTACAAGGTCTGCACCCATCGCAAGAGCAATCGCTATTCGATCTGGTGAAAATAATTTTCCTGAAGCTATAATTTTCACTTGCTGTCTTACGTCATGTACTTTTAATGCATGGTCTAACAAAGGTAGAGCTGATTTAATAGGCAACCCGACAGAATCGGCTAATTCTTGATAAGAAGCACCTGTTCCACCTTCCCCACCATCTAATGTAATAAAATCTGGTCCTTTACCTGTTTTTTTAATATATCGTGCTAATTCATCCGCCTCAAAATAGCTACCGATGACGATTTTAATACCGACAGGTTTTCCCGTATACTTGCGTATACGCTCGATAAAGTCAAACATCGTTGATATATCCTCAAATTCACGAAATCGATTCGGACTATCAATCGGTTTAAATGGTTCAACCATTCTAATGCTTGCAATTTCTTCAGATACCTTTTCACCATCAACATGACCGCCACGAATTTTAGCCCCTTGAGCTAATTTCAATTCAAAAGCTTTCACTTGCGGAATGTCACTTTGCCTTTTTAATGCATCCCAGCTAAAGTTTCCCTGAACATCTCTAACGCCAAAAAGGCCTGGACCAATTTGCATCATTAAATCGACGCCACCTTTTAGATGATATTCAGAAATCCCTCCTTCACCAGTATTCATCCATGCACCTGTTGCTATCCCTAATCCTTTCGATAAAGCTGTCACAGCCCGATCACCTAACGACCCGTAACTCATGGCTGACATTCCAATCTGCCCCTTTACAACAAACGGATGCTCAACATTGTTGCCGATCACGATCGCATCTTCATCATCTAAAAGATAGGCAAAAGACTCATCTTTTTCTAAGTGTTCTCGCCGCCGTGTAAATAAAGGTTCTTTCAATAATAAATAGCGATTTGTCGTTACTTTCGCATATCGATCGATTTTTAATTCTTCAAGCAATTTAGGAAACATTGCGTTGCGAATATAATAACCCGGTTCTTCATAATTTTTCACTGAACCAAAGCCAATCACATCCCGTTTATACTTCGATTTTTTAACCACATGTTGATAGTCGGCGCGGGATAATGGTCTCCCTTCACGATCATTATCAAACAAATATTGTCTTAATTCAGGTCCTATTGTTTCTAAAAAATATCTCGCCCGACCGATTACAGGATAATTACGTAGCACGGGATGTTGTTTTTGTTTACGATCGATGATATATAAAAATATTCCTGTTAAAATAAGTATTAACACAATAACTACACAAACAATAAATCCAACAATGGTAAAAATATGTGCAATGTTCAAAGTTCATTCCCCCAAATATTTCATTTACAAAGTAAAACAAAAAGGATCATATACTTAAGATTTCCATCATGAGAACAAATATCCACAACTAAAAAATTCTTTACCTTCAAAGTTTTTTAAGGAATTCGCTTGTACAAACAATCTGTGAAAAGCAACTTTTACGAATCATATGGAAAAAAGGAGCAAACATTCATGAAGGAACTTATTCTTGCCTCATCGTCTCCAAGAAGACGAGAACTTTTAAATCAAGTTGGATTTAACTTTTCGATTAGACACTCAAGTGCCGATGAATCACGAATAACAACAAAAGATCCGAAAGAAAAAGTGAAGCAATTAGCAACTTTAAAGGGTAAACACGTACCAATCAACCGGCATGAAGTCATTATAGCTGCAGATACTGTCGTTTCTTATCAACAAGAAATTTTTGACAAGCCCAAAACTAAAGAAGAAGCGCGCAAGATGATAACTTCTTTAAGCGGTGAGACACATGACGTTTTCACAGGTGTTATGATTCGCTCCACTCACCATGAAAAAGTGTTTGTCGAACGAACAGAAGTTGAGTTTTGGCCACTTTCGCAAAAAGACATTGAATGGTACGTGAATACGCATGAACCTTACGATAAAGCGGGTGGTTATGGCATTCAAAATTTAGGGGCAGTATTTGTCAAACGAATGAATGGTGATTATTTTAATGTTGTTGGATTGCCGATATCACTTGTTGTAAGAGAACTTAAAACATTCGGGATTCATTTACATGAGCATAAATAAGGAAACATACGGATGTATATACAATCATCCGTATGGTGATCACTTATTTAAATAAGTTTCCTAATAATTTTCCTGTAACACGCCCAACTAATTCTTCGTCCAACCCTTCCTTTTTAACAGCATTGATATTACCTAAAGTGCGGGCAAGTTTGTATAGAAACCGACGTGTTTTATGGATGCTCTAATTCTCTCTCTTCTTTTTAATTCATATAAATTTTCCCTTTTTACAAATAAATCTTAACATCAAACGATCATCAGCCGTAATTAATAATAGGAACGATATTAAAACAGAGGTAAGCTTAAATCAATCATAAACTTTCATTTAAACATGTGTCTATCATACATCACATGAATGAACAATCTATAAATAAGCATATATCAACTTTTGAATGATTGATTTCCTACAAAAGAACCTTTAATATAATGAGTGAATAGGCCAATAGACCTAATATTATTTAATAAGTAATGGATTAAGGCAAACTATTTGAAAAAATAGGACGCAAAACTAAGGGTCTAAAGTCTTATGACTATGATCGCCTAGTTGCCCATGATGATTCAATGATTAATCAAATGAGGCTATTCCATGTAATTGAAGGGATAGTCTTTTTTAAATGTAAACAGCAAGTAAGTATACGTTTAGGAGGTTTGAAAACATGGATAAAACAACCGTCTTAGGTATGATTTTAGGTTTATTGGCAATTGGAACAGGACTAGTCTTAAAAGGCGTCAGTTTGCTCGCATTATTTAACCCAGCCGCTTTTCTTATTATTTTCGTTGGAACAGCAGCAGCGGTGTTCATCGCCTTTCCTACTCAAACGATTAAAAAAATACCAGCACTCGTTAAAATTATCTTTCAAGAAGACAAACAGTCGAAAGATAAACAAAAGATCATTCGTCAATTGATCGATTGGTCTATAAAATCACGCAAAGAAGGAATCCTTTCCCTTGAATCTGAAATAGAAAAGATCGATGATCCTTTTTTAGCATCAGGACTACAACTTGCTATCGACGGACAGTCACCTGATTTTATCCGCGATGTCATGTTAGAAAAAGTGAGAGCTATGGAAGAAAGACATGAAGAAGGTGCGTCTATTTTCACCCAAGCCGGAACATATGCGCCTACTTTAGGTGTATTAGGTGCTGTCATTGGTTTAATTGCAGCACTAGGTAGTATGGAAGATATGGACGTTTTAGGTGAAGCAATTTCAGCAGCATTTATGGCGACATTATTCGGTATTTTTTCAGGATATGTTTTATGGCATCCATTTGCTAATAAATTAAGAGAAAAGTCAAAAAAAGAAATTTTAGTCAAATATATTATGATTGAAGGTGTCGCTTCTTTATCTGTTGGCGAGTCGCCACAAGTTTTAAATGATAAACTAAATTCTTATTTATCGCAAGAAGAAATAAGTACCTTAGACAATGAAAATAAGGGGGAAGAATATGTGGAAGAAAAAGCCGTCTAAAGGTTCACAAGTCAATAATTCATGGTTATTGCCGTATGCTGATATGCTCACACTATTATTAGCATTATTCATTATTTTGTTTGCCATGAGTGAAATAGATGCACAAAAATATAAAGAATTAGCGAATATATTTAAAACTGAGTTCTCTAATAACAAAATTGGATTTGAGTCAAATAAAAATGCGTCAATTGTAACAGAAAATACAGAGAACGAAGACCGCGAAGATGATGAAAATGACAACCAATTAAATGACCTATTACAAATGCAGAAAAAAATAGACCAGTATATTGAAGATCATAATCTTACTGATGACTTAGGTACAAAACTATCTGGTGAAGGATTGCTCGTAACGATTTCCACTGACATATCTTTTGATTCAGGCAGTGCACATGTTAAAGAAAAAGGAAGAAAAATTGCACAAGAAATATCGCATTTGTTAGAAACGGATCCACCTCACAATATTATCGTTAGTGGTCATGCAGATGATCGACCTATACATAATGAAGAATTTCAATCAAACTGGGATTTAAGCGTCATGCGCGCGGTTAACTTCATGTCGCTACTATTAGATAATGGAAAATTAGATCCAGAAAAATTTAGCTCAAAAGGATTTGGCGAATATCAGCCGATCGCGCCTAATACATCTGAAGAAAATCGCGCTAAAAATAGACGTGTCGAAGTACTCATTCAACCTCATGATGAACAAGAGGTGTAACATTAAACAAAGAACCATTTATACTTTTTCCTAAAGTATGATCGAATGGTTCTTTGCTTTTTCTATATTATTTAATATTTCGTCGTTTCATTAGCGCATATATAATTGGAAAACTGATACCTATAATCGCCATAGGCATAAAAAATTTACTTAAACGAATATCCCACCCTAAAGCGAGCAAAATGGATTCAAATAAAATCATTGAAAAGAGAATTAAAATAACATTTTTTACTTGATTAATCATTTTTCGGCTGTTTAAATAAAAATCTTTCGCATTTTCTTCACTAAACCTTTTCGGATAATTATAAATCTCTGGAAACATTTCTAACGTTTGCATCAAAATTGTTGTAAATAACGCAGTTCCTGGCAAAATAAACAGCTCCCTTTTTGATCCAAAGCGATCAACTTCTCCCTTGTAATTGTAATGTGCAGGTACTTCTTCTGGAAGCTTCGTCCAAACGATCATTAAAAATACTAGAGCCCCGATAAACACCGAATAGCCAATTATATCCCACATCCACTCACTCTTTGTTTTCGATATTTTGAGTCGTGGACGTTTCCAATTTTCAACCATATTGTCACGATCCTTGAAATTTTTTCATTACTTATATTATATGGACTTTATGTGACACCGTCTACATTGATTTTGAAATTTCTTGCAATAAAAGTTATGCTAACGCGATCAACATACAACTAAAACCTGACACTTACAAGTGTAAATGTCAGGTTTATCTTAAAATGGTATATCTTTCTCTAACAGGCTGACGAGTTCAGTGTGAAATGTTTGCGGAAACATATCGACAGGTTGCACTGTTTTTAATGTGTAACCAAAAGGCTCTAATTCTTTAATATCGGCTGCGAATGAACGTGGATTACAAGAAACGTAAATAATTCGATTGACTTGTGAACGTCCGATACGGCGCATAACTTTTCCCCCAGCACCAGAGCGCGGTGGATCAAGTAACAATAAATCTGGGCTTCCGAAGTCGCGTAGTACTTTATCCATGCCACGACGCGCATCTTTTGCTAGGAAAAATGTATTTAACAATCCGTTATCTTTTGAATTCCTTTTAGCTGATTCAATAGACATTTCAACAATTTCAATACCAGTTAATTGTTTAACATAATTAGCAAACGGCAAGGAAAATGTGCCAACCCCGCAAAAAAGATCTATCATCGTTTCCGATGCCTGCGGACGGGCCACCTCTAAAGCAATATCAACGAGCTTCTCTGCTTGTACCGGATTCGTTTGGAAGAACGTATCAAACCATAAACGGTACTTATAACCTGCCAATTCATCATAAATAAAATCTCTACCTAATAATACATGAATATTTTCAGCTTGTGTTCGGTCAGCAACATCGCGATTTTCCATCCACATAAAACTTTTAACTTGTGGATGTTTTTTTTGGACGCGTTGGATGAGATCATCGATTGCTCGCACATCCTCCGGCGCTTTTGTTGCAAAAATTACAAGCATTAATTCGCCAGTCGTAAATGATTGACGAACCATCACATGGCGTAACAACCCTTCATGTGTCAGTTTATTATAACCAGGCAAGTCATTATCCTTCGCCCACTGAGCGATTTCTAAAACAGCATTACGCATTTTAGGTGACATAATAAAGCACGTTTCAATCGGAACAATCTTTTTAAAGTTTCCTTGCTCATGAAAGCCGAGTGAGCCATCTTCTCTAAACGTAAGTTCCATTTTATTGCGATAATACCATGGTTCATCCATCCCGATCGTTTCCTGAACAACGTGGGTTGGGAACCCTTGAGATGCTAACCATTCCTTGACACGTTTTGTTTTCTCTTGTAATTGCCCTTCATAATGCCAATGTTGCCAAGTACACCCACCACATCGCGCAAAATGTGGACATCGCGGTTCAATTCTCTCATGATGTTGCTTAAGCACTTCCTCTACGTCGCTTATCCACCGCCGTTTACGTCGATACTTTACATTAACACGAACTTTTTCTCCAGGTAATGTGTAAGGAATTGTTAATTTATATTTTCGTTTATTGCCTTTTTTATGCTCGCGCCAAACGACGGCTTGTCCAGAACCGCGCTCATCTAAGTGATCTATATTTACCGTATACGTTTCACCTTTTATACTCAACGGAGAATCCTCCTTAAATTATATTTTCTTATCTTCTTTATTATAACTTATAAATTTCTATTAAAGTTAATTATTTCTTCCAACAAAAAAAGATAATATGAAACCTAAAGTGGCAAACAAAAATGAAACGAAAAAAGCAGTTTTAACACCATCAAGATAGTCTAAAGGATTAATATTTCTAGCACCAGATTCCGCTCGACTGATAAAAGAAATAATAAACGTTAAACCAAGCGTTCCACCAAATTGCCGAATCGTATTAATGACAGATGTTCCGTGAGGTATTAAATCATCGGGTAATGCGTTAATACCAGCTGTCATTAAAGGCATGTTAATTAATGCAACACCACCCATAGCAAACATAAATAAAACGACGGTAATTATAAAGTGTGTATGTAAATCAAGCAATAAATAAAATCCAATTGTGCTTAAACTAAGCAAGACAAAACCGATCACTGCAATATTCCTTCCACCATATTTATCAAATAACTTTCCAGCAAATAGAGACATCAGAGCAAGTGTCAATGCCCCTGGCATAACGATGAGACCACCGTAATAAGCCGACATTTGCTGTGCGTTTTGTACGTACATTGGAATTATCGTTTCAGTCGCAATGAGCAAACTAAAACCAAGCACTGAAATAAAAGCAACAAGAGAAAAAAGTGGTACTTTAAGAACGCGAATTTCTAAAATGGGTGTTTGTAACCGCAGTTGGCGAAGCACAAATAAAGTAAGCGTTAAAGCACCAACAATTAAGCTAACAATTGTAGGCATGTGAACAAGTCCTATCTCTTGCCATTGCGTAAATCCGTAAAGCAAACATCCAAATCCAATCGTAGACCATAAAATAGATAATATATCAACGTTCGTCTCCCGTTGATTAGTGACATTGCGCATAAACAAAATGATACATACAATAATGAACCCGGCGATTGGAAGAGTAATTAAGAATAAAGAGCGCCAAGCAAAATATTTAATAAACATTCCGGAGAGGGGCGGACCAATCGCTGGTGCAACGTTAATAACCATCCCCGCCAGCCCCATCGCATAGCCTCGTTTTTCTTTCGGATATATAAGAAACAAAATCGTTTGCATAAGCGGGATCATAATGCCTGATCCCATTCCTTGAATAATCCGTCCTATAAGCAATATAGAAAAGGAAGGGGCAATTAAACCGATGAATGTCCCCATAAAAAATAAAGACATTGCACTAAGCATCAATGTCCTCGTCTTAAAGGTATCGATAAAATAAGCTGTAATTGGAATTAAAATAGCGATCGTTAACATAAAACCTGTCGTTAGCCATTGAACTTCTGTCGAGTTAATTTTAAACTCTTGCATAATTTTAGGAAAAGCGGTAATGAGTAGGAATTGCATCAGGACAGATAAAAAAGATGCTGATAACGTAGTCATTACAATTAAATTTCTTTGCCGTGTTGTTAAATGTACTGAAGTCATCTCATCTCTGCCTCTCTGTTTTTAAAGCTTTAACATAACTGCCAGCCACACCATATTACATGTTGAATCATGAGATATCAACTGACAACTAAACGAAAAAAATTTTCGATGAATCATTATCAAATGATTAAAGTTTTATATATACTACTTCTTTTTAACCGAAATAATATTCGTATGTCGACCAAAATGTTTTCGTATGCTTTTTCGCGCTTCTGCCGGTGTTCGAGCAACGACAGATGTCACTTTATGTTCACCATTTATTTCGATATGCGCTTGAAAACGTTTTGCACTACAAATCATAAAACCGCCTCCTATTCGATCATTGATGTCTACCTTTAAGATGCAACATATTTAAAATAAAAGCAAATAAGCTAACTAAAGTATATACTTAGTTAGCTTAAGAGTTTCGTTCACGCTCCATCGTTGCTAATGTTTGGTTAAATTCATGCTCTATTTCAAAATCTTTTTTGTATGTTAAGCGACTGATAACAATCGTTACGAGTAAATTTAATATAAAACCCGGGAAAATTTCATATAACGTATTCGTTAAAATATCGATATTTCCCCAAACGCCAACAACTATAGCACCTGTTACCATACCTGCTAATGCACCTGTTCGGGTTATCTTTTTCCAATATAAAGATAAAATAATAATCGGTCCAAAAGCACCACCAAACCCGGCCCATGCAAAAGATACTAATTGTAAAATAGATTCATCATTCGGCCAAGCTAATATAAGTGCGATGATCGCAACAATTAAAACAGCTAAACGTCCTAAAAACACATAATGTTTGTCTGAAGCATTTTGTTTAATTACTGCTTTATATAAATCTTCCACTAAAGCACTTGATGTAACAATTAATTGTGATGAAATTGTACTCATAATAGCCGCAAGTACGGCTGCTAAAATAATTCCGGCTACGAATGGATGAAAGATAATTTGACCTAAATCAATGAAAACCGTTTCAGGATCAATTAACAATTGATCGGGATTTTTGTGAAAATATGCAACACCAACTAAAGCGGTTGCAGAAGCACCGAGCAAACTTAAAATCATCCAACTAATTCCGATTCTACGTGCTCTAGTCGTCTCTTTAACTGAAGAAATCGCCATAAAACGAACAATAATGTGAGGTTGTCCAAAATAGCCAAGTCCCCAAGCAAGTCCAGAAATAACGACAAAACCGGAAACATCTTTAAAAACATTAAATGCATCTGGATTAACTTCTAAAATAGCCGTCGTCGTATCTTGTATACTACCCGTTAAAATCAAACCACCAATCGGTACTAACAACAGCGCAAAAAACATGATAAAACCTTGTACAGCATCTGTGTAACTAACCGCTAAAAATCCACCAAACAATGTGTAAGCGATAACAACAGCCCCAACAATTAACACGCCTACATGATAATCAAGATTAAATGAGCTTTGGAAAAATTTACCTCCAGCTACGATACCTGATGAGACATAAAATGTAAAAAACACTAAAATAACGATACCAGAAGCGATGCGAAGAATGCCTGATCGATCTTTTAACCTATTATCAAAAAAGCTTGGAATCGTTATAGAATTGTTGGCCACTTGTGTGTATACTCTCAGTCTTGGAGCGACAAAAAGCCAGTTTAAATATGAGCCGAGTGTTAAGCCGATGGCCATCCAAGTAGCGCTTAATCCTACTGTATAAATTTCACCAGGAAGGCCCATGAGCAACCATCCGGACATATCTGCAGCCCCAGCACTCAAAGCCGTAACTGCTGCACCTAATGAACGACCCCCCAGCATATAATCGTCTAAATCCGTCGTTTTTTTATAACCGTACCAACCAATGAATAACATTAATATTAAATAAAAGATAATTGCTAATCCGTGATATATTTCGACTGACATTTGTACCATTCCTTTCCTTATGACCAGTATGATTTCGATTTCGCAAGCGCTTTCTTTCTCCAAAATATTAAACGTAAAATTTCTGATAATTTTGTCTTATGTCGACTATTTAGTTTAACTGCTTTCTATTATATCATGTCTAAAAATTAAAAAACAATCTATCGTTTGATTTAAAAAACGAATCAATGTATATATGGAAAAAGTTCATCTTTAACATTTTTATTCCGAACAGAATAAAAAATGATTCATTGATTATACACATCATTTATATTATACTATTTCAGATGATAATTTTATCTTAGTACATATTGCCCATTCAATAAAAAATTGACCCGTAGTTATTTATTTCACTTAAAAATTGGGTACTTTTTACTATAATATAGGTACATCACTTATTTAAGGAGGGAGAAAATGGTGAAAAACAGTCAAAGTATCTCTCAATTTATTAAAGATTTATTTAATATTCGCAATCTAAGTGAGCGAGAAACGGTTGAAGTGACAAATAACGATAAATACATGCAAAAAAAGAGAAATACTGGAAGCTTCGAATATTTCATTGCAAATGAAGAAATTAATTGTTCAACGTCTTGTTACAATATATTTGGATATAAAAATGATGAAAAAATAACAATCGCCGATCTACTCGCCTGTGTTCATGAAGATGATTATGACGGGGTTGAACAATTACTAAAGCAAACTGCAAAAGATCCCATTGATTTTTCATTAAACTTTCGTATACATCACGCACAAACTAAAGCGTTACGTTACATAGAATTAAAAGCTGAAATATTTACACAAGATGATCAAACAATGAAAATGATAGGCATCGCCCAAGATTTAACTGAAGAAATAAAATTTGACCGTCATATGATAAATGTGAACAATCATTTCAAATACATTTTTGATCATTTAAATGCTGGTATTTGGATGAGGCAATCCATTAATGGACCATTAATATTCGCTTCTAAAGGCTTAGAAGACCTTTTACAAATTCCTTTAACGACGTTGTATCAAGAACCGGATTGTTGGAAAGAAATGGTTCTTCCAATGTATCGGAATGAATTATTTAACAAATATAAAGTGCTCAAAGATGGGGTAAGTTTAGAACATAAATACCGCATAAAAACTGCTGATGGTGTAATCAAATGGGTATATGAACAAACGATTCCGAGGGTTAATGACTACGGTGAAATAACTCATATATTCGGGATGGTGACCGACATTAGTTCAGAAATAGAAGTGCAACAAAAACTACAATTTTTAGCGAAAAATGACCCGCTAACAACCTTACCGAACCGACACAGTTTACATGAAAAAACCAGTGAATTCATCCGACGCGATGATGTAAAACATTTTTCCCTCTTCTACGTCGACCTTGATAATTTTCGTTGGATTATAGAAGATTTAGGTTATGAGATCAGAGATATCGCTTTAAAAACAATAGCCAATAGACTTGTAAATACACTGCCGCAAAACAGTTATATAGCGCGAGCCGACAGTGATTCATTTGTTTTTATATTATTAAATCAAGAAAATGAAGCTAACATTTTCTCAATAGCCCATCAAGTAATGCAAGCTATTAAGCGTAAAATAAAAGCTAAGGAATATGAACTTTATATCACTGCGAGCGTCGGTGTCAGCTTATACCCAGATAACGGAAATGATCATTTAACATTGCTTAAAAATGCACATGCTGCTTTATTTCACGCCAAAAAACTCGGGAAAAATAACTATCAAATATATTCTCTAAAAGAAGATATGAACCGTCCTGAAAAACATATTTTAGAACAGGATTTGCACCATGCCTTAAAAAATGATGCATTTGAAGTGTTTTATCAACCAAAAGTCAATCCTAAAACTGAAGCCATTGAAGGTGCAGAAGCTTTAATCCGTTGGCATCATGACAAATGGGGACTTTTGTTGCCAGATGATTTCATTCCGTTAGCTGAAGAAAAACATCTCATTCATCAAATAAGCTATTGGATGATTCGTAAAGTCCTTAAACAATTAAGTACTTGGCAAAAAGACAACTATACACTTTATCCTATATCAATTAATCTATCACCTTTAACACTTTTAAGAGAAGAAGTGGTCAAAACAGTAGAAAATGCATTAAGCCGTTTCCAAGTTCCGGCTAAATATATTGAATTAGAAATAACTGAAAGTTCCCTTTTAAAAAATGAAAAAATTGTTTCAAATACGATTAAGCAATTAAAAGAACTCGGCGTTAAAATTGCGCTCGATGATTTTGGAACTAAATATTCTTCTTTTCACTATTTACAAACATTCGACCTTGATTCTCTTAAAATCGATCAAAGATTTATCCAAAATCTTAAAACTACTGATTATACGAGAGCGAAAGAAGCGGCGATTGTTTCATCTTTTTTACATTTAGCGAAAGGACTTGATATGACAACGGTTGCTGAAGGTGTAGAAGCATACGAACAATTAGAATTTCTTAAACAAAAGGAATGTGACATCGTTCAAGGATACATTTATTCGAAACCAGTTCCGGCAGATAAATTTGCCGAAATGATGGAAGCACGATATTTAAAACCGAAAAGGCAAAAGACATACGTTAAGCCTGAAAAAGAACGACGACAATATTAGGGAAATTTAAAGGAATACTGGCGCTATCGTGTAGGGAACTACAGAATTTTAGCAGACATTAACAACGATGAAGTCAAAATCATTATTTTTAATATAGGGCATAGAAAAGATATTTACTCATAAAAAAACACCTTTTATGTTTTAGGTGTTTTTTTTATAACTCCATTCCCCGATCTCGATCTCGTTCTTTTCTCAATTCCTCAGCATGAACCTTTTCAAATTCATTCCTTTCAAGTGGAATGTTGCGTTTATCTTGAAAGTCCATTGTTTTATCTTTTACTTTGTCTACAAACCCCTTAAATACGTTTTTAAAGGCTTTTAAGCCGTCTGTACGCTCCTTTAGGAATTCTTTAGTACTTTCATATACCAAACGCATATCACGCCTTAAATCGCTTATATGGCTGTTTAATTTACTGTTTTGACGTTTTAAGTCCATATTTTCTAATCGTAAGTCCTTATTTTCCTTAGTTTTAGTTTGTAAATCATGGGAAAGTGCCTTATTTTTCTTACCCAACTCCATATTTACTTTAGCAATATCCGTTTTCAACACATTATCAAGCGTACCCTTTAATCGCTCATTTTCCTTGGCGGCACTCACAAGTTTTTTATAATCACTTTCAAGGAGCACGACATTTTTAGTTGGCCTTTTTTCTGTCTTTGTTTTTTCCTTACCGAATAAAGTTTTTTCTCCAGTTGGCACTTCAACATTTTTCATTTGCCTTTTTGCTGATACTTTTACCTCATTCGGAACTTGCTTGTTAAGGGCTGACAGCTCATTTTTTTTTGGATTTTAAATCCGTTTCCAGTGAATCAATTTCTTTTTCTAACGTTTGTTTTTTAAACTTTGTCGTTTCAAGATGTTCACGATCAGAGCCTTTTTTTCCACGTTCCAAATCAAAACCCAGCTTTTGCATATGTTCCGGAAGTTTATCCTGTAACCATAACAACTCTTGACGATTAAACACGTTTTTTCCTTGCAACCTGCCATTACGCATTGGAACAACGCCCAAATGCATATGGGGCGTTGATTCGTCCATATGAACGGTGGCATATGCAATGTTTTGCTTTCCGTATCGTTCCGCAAATAAATCATAGCTTTCTTCAAAAAACCGTTTTTGTTCTCCTGGATCCAGTCGTTTAAAAAAATCCTGGTCCGATGTTACGAGCAACTCATTTACAAGAACAGCATCTTTTCTCGTTTTCCTCGTACCTGTTTTTTGTGACTCGATAATTTCATGAACACGCTCGTTATAATTTATATTTTTCTCATTCACCAAATCATAATTTTCATGTGATCGTTCCCTATCAATATCTTCATTCGTTTTACTTTTCCGTTCTCTTTGATTATGGAATTGCATGCCTTTAAGGTCATGAGATTTCATTTTTTGCATGCGCACGACAGCGTAACTCATGTATTAATCACTCCTTTTGGGGTGGCAAAAACTCGTCAAAAACACGTCAAAAAGGTGTCAAACGAGTATGTATTTCGGCAGAACTTCCATGTAAAGTATAACCCACTATACTTTGCCATGCAAAGTGTGCGGTCTGCGACACTGTCGGCAGTGCCGACTAAAACCGTAAAACCTTTAGGGAGATCGCTGCTGCAGAGCAAACAAAGTGGTGGCAGTTTTGGAAATAAAAAATAGCATCATGCGATGACTTCGACTTTAAAGTTCATGTTATAATTAACTTATTGCTTGGATGAGGATTCTTTTTCTTTGAACCTTAAAAAAAGGAGTAGCATAATGCTACTCCTTTTTTTTCTCCTTTAAATTCACAAAATCGATTAACGCAAACAATATAACAAAAACAATCGATAAGATAAAACTCATATTGTATGTTAGTGAATAAAAAGTACCGATCAAAAAAAATATTGCAAACCTAATAACGCCTAGGATTGCTATTAATATATTATTTTTACCAAATATGTATTTAACCGCAGTAAAGATCAAATGATCGATTATTATCGCATACCCAACTATCGTTACAGAAATAAATAATAATTTTTTTATATCTACATCAAAATTAAAAATTGACTTCGCAAAGGAAGCAGAGCCGAAGACAACAAATACAAAAAACATAAATACAAGGGTTAAGATCAATGATATAGCTGACGATGTTATTATTTTTATATAAAAAGGTTCTTGTTCCTTTTCTTCTTTATTTGTTTGATACGTCATAAACCAAAAAAAGCAAATAGTTATTGGCACAAAAAAAGAAAAGAAAAGAATTATGATTTTCACCATTTCATTTCCTCAATTCCTTCAGTGTAAAGCAAAAACATAACAACCATTATTAATTTAAGTTGTTATGTTTTTGCATATACTTATGGTCATCCTAAGAAGAAGACTATAAATTTAGCGATTAAAGCAGCATCACTAGGTGGAATACCAGCATTAACCAAGGCTAACGTTACAGATGCCTCTCCAAAATTTGTTATTTCATCAACAACATTGGCTGCTTTATAACCCCATTTTTCAATGGATACACCAGCTTTTTTCGCCCAATTATAAGGTATCTTCTTTAAAAGCTTACCCAAGGCAGTTCCACCGTATTTAAGAGCTGCCTTAACAACCTGCGTTTTTATACCCATAGGTTGAGTCTCTATGTTGTTCACTTCGGTCTCGGTTACAGTTCTAACATTCGGCTGGCTTTTCTTTGGAAGATCTACCTTTGGAACATTTACCTTTGACTCTGCAGCATTAGCATAAACTGGACCTACCGTAGAGATAATCAATACAAAAGAAAGTACAGCCGCAACAATTTTAATAAATGGTTTTTTCATTATGTATACCCTCCTTTCCTTAAAATGAATTGATCTAGAACAAATTAACCTAGTTCAACTATCTATTTCTTTAAAAAGGGGGATATACCTTTCTGTTTTATTCAAAATGGTTAATAAACCCAATTAAATGTAAGTATTTTACTTTTAATAATGAATTTTTACTTATCTCCATTACAAACACTTTTTTAAAAGAGGGTAAATCTGTAGACGTTCCTTCACAAATTAGCCCGTTTGCTGAACTAATCTTTAATAAAATAATTCCTACGTTCCCAATTCCAATAGGCAATAATACTATAAGCATTTTCACTGGCTTCGTCCTCATCATCGTCCGTATGAATGAGGTCACCATCTTCGGCATCATCAAGACTTAATTCCTTATGTATTTCCTTCAATAATCCGCCATACGAAATCAACCGTTTAATGAATATCGGACTTATGTTTATCTTTTGGTTTTACAATCTGAACTTTTACGTTCGGGTCATAATCCAATTTCATGGCACGTTTCCAGAACTGAATCCATTGCTTTTGGTTTATGTAGTTTTCTGTGTTGTAAAAATAGGTGCTTTCAACACATAACAAAACATGCATGTGCTGATTATATGAATTATCAATATTATTGACCGTTACTTCCGTTGCTCTCATAAAACCAACTAAATTTTTATTAATTTTTTTATATTGCATCATTCGACGAAAGCCTTGAGCCATGTTCGACAAACTTTTATTTAATTCTTCCCCGTCATACACGTTTTTTACTGTTAACGTTAAAAATAACCATCGAACCGTTGGCTTTTGTCTAATAACTTCCGCAACTACTTTTTGCGATTGAATTCCATGTTTCATGGCTCTCCTCCAATTACACATCGGACATAAACGAGACTTACAAAACCACACTCGAAATAAATTTATTTCGCCAGTTTCTCGATTAGCTTTATACTCTAATATTTCCGCACAAGCCTTCACTCGTTCTGCCTTTTTAAACTCCAATATATGCAATAATTCGAAGTAACCGACATTAGATATTTTCTTTTCTCGCCATGGTCTTACTTTTCCACTTTTTGTTTTATCGACTAATACACTTGATTTTTCATCTGAAATGATGCTATTATAGTTGCACATATGAATAAAGAAACCCCTATGTAAATTTGTTTTTGTGTGGTAACTTAAACAATAACATAGGGTTTTTTTCTGTACAACCATTTTCATAGATTTATAGGTTTGAAAAAACCAGTCATATCAAAGGTTCAAACCTCTTTTAAACTACTAAAATAAAAATGACGTTATTTCTATATGTATCAAGAATAGGAGGATTTCGCAAAACTAAACAATATGCCTTTATCGACTTTGTTTAAAAAAACCCTAGAAGAAAAAATGGAAACTGAATTAGATATGCAAGCCATCAAAGAATATGAAAATGAAAATTCCCCTGAAACTTACACTCATGAGGATTTAAAAAAGTTATTGGGTTTATAATTTATGACATATCAAATTGTTTACACAAAAAAAGCAATAAAAAGTTTAAGCAAAATCGACCAATCACAACAAAGAATGATCATCGCCTGGATAGAAAAAAATTTGGTTAACACCGAAAATCCTAAATCATTAGGGAAAAACCTAATTCGTTTTTATTTTCCAAAACATTTACCGGCAACATTAAATATAGCACAAGTGAATAACCGTAAAGTTGATGTAGGATATGCAACGATTTTAATTGAAAACATCAGCTTAGGTGGTATTAAATTTTTATCTACGTTGAAATTACCAATAAATGCGAATATTAAATTTAACTTCCAAATTGATGTTGTGAATGAACATTTTAATTTTGATGGTACATTAGTTTACACAAATGAAGAAAGGCCGAATATTTTCGCTTATGGCGTCTCTTTACAAATGAATGAAAGCAAGAAAGACCGACTAGCAGAAGTTATTAACAAAATGACAGTTTTAAAAAAAGTAAATAACAACATTCCTGATACTAACTTTATTGAACAAGACCCATATATATATATTTACAAGAAAATTTTATATAACAAAGCCAAAATACATCGTGGAGGAAGAAAATTTGTAAGTTATGCAATAAAAAAGCTCAGAAAACATCTGAGCTTTTTTAACATAAATGTTTATTGCCCGCGCACGCCCCATAAATTCAATCGTTTATGCATATAAACGATGAAGGCCGCCACAAATAACAATACAAGGGGCATCACCCATGGGTAACCGGCAGCTACTAACAATGGCGCGAAAGTAATAATGGCTAACTCGACTGGCACCATTCCTACATACGCGAGTGCATAATCATCCATCGTTTTACTTTTTAATTCCGGGTCAACAATTCTTAAAAGCGCTAATCCCATCGCAACTGTACCTGTACTCCATCCCCAACCGAATAAAGCTTTTTCAAACCAAAAGTCTTTAAAAATGTTTGGACCAATAAAGTAAAAGATCCCGTACGCCCAAAGTATGCCAAAAATAAATAAGACAATTAAAGGAATGACATAATCAAGAACAACTGTAATATTGATGGAAGCAATACCTATTGCGACTAAATAGTCTGTTGCACTTCCGCCGATGCGATCCATTATACGCTCATCAATGTAACAATCAGCCTTTATGAGACGTATCACGTTTTGAAATATTAAAGCAACTACGAAAGCGATACTCAAGAGCGGTAAACTAACAGATGGAAATAACGATTCTAAAAAGTTTGTTAATACATATGCAATACCAACGACGAAAGCAATAATTGATAAATGAAAAACGAGTGGATCAATCGCATTTGATGATAACGTTTCTTTCCCCATTGCCTTTTGTTCATATGGAGATATTAAACCTGTTCGTAACTCATGGGGAAGTTCTTTAAAGCTTGTAATAAATTGTGTATTTTCCTTCTCTGTATTACGCTTAATAATGAATATTCCCCCAACAACTGCAACTAATATACCGATAGTTGCAGCTGTCATCCCGAGCGTCATCGCATCTTCCCAACCGTAATTACTAAAAGCTTCTCCGATCGCTGCCGCTGTTCCATGCCCACCGAGAAATCCTGCACCTAAAATTAAGCCAAAACCGCTTGGAATATTAGAAAAAATTTGTTGGATAACGACTAAGCCAAAAAAAGCACCGCCTCCCCACATAAGAAGTGTTAAAAGCATAGAATATGACCACATTTCTCTTACACGATGAAGAATTTGTTTCATATTTACTTTTTTCGCACCGATTGGAATAGCGGCGAAAATAACGGCAATGAGCAAACTCGGATAAGTATCGAATTGACTAGAGAAAGGTAAAATATTCAAACTATGAGGTCCTAAAGTGAGGCCAATAAAACCAGCAATCATACTCGCTGGCAAAAAGAGGGACTGAATCCATCTTATCCGAGCACGTAATATTGTTCCTAGTAACAGTAAACTTGATATGATACTTATATCGAGGAGTAATGACCAAATAGAAATTTCTTCCATAATATTCCTCCTTCATGTTCGAAACATTTTTAGCTTAATTGTGAAATATTGATCATAATAAGAAATATTGATCATAATAAAATGAAAAGAACATGTGAGAAAATAGGAAATTTGATCATTAGCTTTAAACTCATATTAAATTTATTGCGTCCTTTACAAACCTACATGTCTCTCATAATCATCAAGCAGTGTTCGTACCTCATCTGTAGATTCCGTCTCCATTAAACGATTTCTTAAAAAACTTGCCCCGCGAAAATCCCGAACGTATATTTTGAAGAAACGGCGAAGCGGTTTAAATGGCCGTGGTGTAAATTTTTCGCAATATTTATCAAAAAGGTCAAGATGAAGTCTTAGAAGATTAAGCAATTCTTCATAGCTATGATCTTTCGGTTCTTTTTCAAAAGCAAAAGGATTTTTAAAAACACCACGTCCGATCATAACGCCATCAACGTCATATTTTCTGACAAGATCTAGGCCTACTTGACGATTAGGAATATCGCCATTGATCGTAAGCAACGTCTCTGGTGCTATATTATCCCTTAGTTTCTTAATCTCCGGGATCAGCTCCCAATGCGCAGGTACTTTGCTCATTTCTCTTTTCGTTCGCAAATGGATCGACAAATTAACGATGTCTTGTTTCAAAAGATGAGCGAGCCAATCGCGCCACTCATCAACTTCAATATAACCGAGTCTCGTCTTCACACTTACAGGAAGTCCACCCGCTTTTGCAGCTTGTATAAGTTCAGCAGCGACATCTGGTCGGCGAATCAAGCCACAGCCTTTTCCTTTAGGTGCGACATTATGTGCCGGACAGCCCATATTAATATCTAAGCCTTTAAAACCTAATGCTGCCATATCAATGCTCATTTGCCGAAAATATTCAGGGTTATCTCCCCATATATGAGCGACTATGGGCTGTTCATCTTCTGTAAACGTTAGACGCCCTCTTACACTTGATCGTCCCTCAGGATGGCAATAGCTATCTGAATTTGTAAATTCGGTGAAAAAAACATCAGGTCTTGCAGCAGCACTGATGACATGACGAAATACAACATCTGTGACGTCTTCCATTGGAGCGAGTATGAAAAATGGCCGTGGTAAATCACGCCAAAAATTACTTCTCATCTGAAAATGCCAATCCTTTCATGATAGAATATCGGGTCAAAGGTTTAACAGGTCGTCTACACCCTATATATTTATAACATGCTTATCACCTTTTAGCAATTGTTCAAGCCTCAATCATATGTTACGCAAAATCTTTAAAAGATCTTCTTTATCTTATTTAAATAACCATGATTGATTTCCTATCATTTTACGAATTCATATACGTATTGAATATCTACATGAACGTTCATTCAAGAAACATTTTACGTTTTGATATAAAATATAAATAGAAGTGAGCCTTTACATCATTAGCTATATGCTACACAATAATGAAAAGCGTCGTAAAAAGGATGAAAAACATGAAGCCGATAATTCAAGCCCACCAGCTAGCAAAAAGTTATAAAGGTTTTCAGGCTGTTAAAAACGTTTCATTACAAATGAATAAAGGAGACATTTACGTTTTAATTGGCTTAAACGGTGCGGGTAAAACGACTATGATTAAAATGCTACTCGGAATGATCAAACCAACAGAGGGCGAATGCTACATAAAAGGTGAAAAAGTAATACCCACCAATCAACATATTTGGAAAGATGTCGGATACTTAGTTGAAACACCTCAATCTTACGCTGAACTTACAGTGGAAGAAAATTTAGACATATACAGACGACTGCACATTCTTTCAAACAAAGATATTATCTTTCAAGTGATGGATCAACTCCGTTTAACACGGTATGCCCATATCAAAGCAGGAAAGCTCTCATTAGGCAATGCTCAAAGACTCGGATTAGCGAAAGCACTTTTACATACACCAGACATTTTAATATTAGATGAGCCCGTCAATGGTCTAGACCCAGCAGGAATAGTAGACATTAGAAAATTACTTCAAAATTTAGCAACCGAACAAGGTGTAACGATTTTAATTTCAAGTCATCTGCTAAGCGAAGTTGCGAAGATTGCTACCAAAATAGGTATTCTTCATGAAGGTAGGCTTATTCAAGAGATTAAGGCTGAGCAACTGAAGCATCTTTTGCATCGACACCTTATCATACATACACGAGACAACAAAACAGCTTCGGCTAAACTTATAAAATCCGGATATTCAGCAAACATCAATGATCATGGAAGGATTGAAGTAAATGAACAAAAAGCTATACAACGCCCCGATAAAATATCGCGATTGCTCGTGCAAGCAGGCTGTCCTCCAATACAATTAACGACTACTGAAGAAGACTTAGAATCTTATTTTTTAAGAATTATCGAAACGAAGGGAGAAAATATGTAATGAGCTACTTTCTTGCTGCCTTATATAGCGAATGGCTTAAAATACGCAAATCGAAAGTGATATGGATGACTATAGTCGCTTTTACAATCGCACCGTTAATGGCTGGATTTTTTATGTTTGTATTAAAGCATCCAGCGCTTGCTGAAAAATTAGGTATAATTGGTGCTAAAGCACAAATTGTAGGAGAAGCTCATTGGTCATCGTATATAAATTTACACGCTCAAATCATTGCGATAGGTGGTATCTTCGTTTTCGGATTTGTAACAAGTTGGATTTTTGGCAGAGAATACACAGACGGTACATTAAAAGATCTCTTAGCTCTTCCTTATTCTAGAGCAGTCATTGTTGTAGCTAAATTTATTGCTTCATTTATTACAAACATTATTTTAAGCGCATATATCGTGGCGCTCGGCTTTTTCATAGGATGGCTCATTGAACTTCCTCAATGGTCTTTCACAACTATGTTTCAAGGCATTTATGTACTCTTAATCATTACGATCTTAACGGCTATTCTAAATACGCCTGTTGCTTTTTTGGCTAGTTTTACCCGTGGCTATTTAGCACCGCTAGGTTTTGTTATGATGACGCTTGTTCTCTCACAAATTATGACAGCTGCAGGCTTTGGTGAATATTTTCCATGGGCGATTCCAACGCTTTATAGCGGTATAACAGGAAAAAGTATGATTAATTGGTCCGGTATACTAATCATTATGTTTACGAGCTTATTCGGCTTTTTAGCGACTTTATATTGGTGGATTTATGCTGACCAACACTAAATAAAACTCCCCCTTTTAATCACTTACCGCTATTAGCTCATGATTAATTCATTACGAAAATGTGTTCCACACATAACCATGCGACTATGGTTATTTATATTTTCTTACATGTAGGAGTTTTAACTTGCTTTTTGTTTATAGATAAACTTAAGAAGAATAGGAGTAGTTTAACCATTTAAAACTTTTAATAGCTTTCTCTGATTAAAAGAGGAAGAATATAAGAATGGATCAAAAACATTACAAGCGATTCAAAAGATAAGCTTATCGATGACACTATTTATAAAATTTTTAGAACGGAAAGGAATTCTGGTAGATTTCATTTATGAGATCTTATACTTGATATCATACCAGCCACGACAATAAGGTTATGTATTTAACTGCTTCCAGCAATTGACGATTATTAGTGCGATATGTTCTATGGTAAGATTAACGAAGAAAACAGAAAAAAACACATTGCCACTCATTGCTTTACTATCGCTCTCTTTTCCGCTCTTTATGGCACTATAGTTTGTAATAACTATTATGGGTGTTTGGAACTTCGCCCCTTCAATCATTTAATGTTACTATTTTCATTCTGTTCAATACTAATATGTTTACGCGATGACTTAAATATAGCTATAGTCACAAGTACATTTATGTATAACATTATTGACGCTGAATATCATTAGTTCTCAGATCATTAAAATTAACAATCGAAGACATTTAAAATTTTGATATGAAAGTGTTCACATCTCTTTTTTATGAATAAATATATTTTAATAGTACATTTACTAAACAAAAGTATATCTTAAGTTCAAACCTCATAACATTTGTCAAGCTATTACGTCCCAAAACAATATTTTCATCATTCACATATCCATTATCTAAAAATCTTTACATAATCATACTTCTAGATATCTACCATCATTGTATTTCAAAAACATTCACTTCATATCAAATATTTTAGATTAAAAGCTTAATTTTAAACATAACTGTAAAACCTATTGATTCGAGCCAAGTCTACAATCTTATGTAAAATCAAAGTACAATGTTTTTAACCTTAAACTTAGATATTTCCTAGTCAATCCGATCCATTTCTCATGAATATTCATGATAGTGGCTCCAATAGGTCGTATGGCTGAATTGGTGTTCGGAAAGATGCGAACAACTTTTTCATACCTTTTTACGCAAATTGTATTTACCGAAAACAGCAATCTTGGCAAAAGATCATTCACATAAAAAAACTATATAATTTTGTTACAATTTCTCTCTAATCTCGTCACAGTTTCAATATGCCGTGTTCGCGGGAACATATCAACAGGTTGAACTTCCTTTGTTTCAAAACCACCTGTCTCTAAAATCTTAAGATCCCTTGCAAGCGTTGATGGATTGCATGAAACATATACAATGCGCTCAGGTTGCATATCGATCATCGCTTGAAGGAGTTTCTCATCGCAACCTTTTCGAGGTGGATCGACGACGATTACATCTGGATTCAAACCCTGCATACGCCACCACGGCATAATTTTTTCCGCTTTACCTACAAAAAATTCCGTATTTTTAATGTCATTTAGCTTCGCATTTTTCTTCGCATCATGCACTGCTTCTGGAACTATTTCGATACCGTAAACCTTTTTCGCCTGTTGTGCTAAAAACAATGAAATTGATCCTGTTCCACAATAAGCATCAATAACAATGTCACGAGAATTAAGATTTGCATATTCCAACGTTTTTTCATAAAGTTTTTCTGTCTGCTCAGGATTCACTTGAAAAAAGGAACGAGCCGAGATCGCATACGTTAAACCTTTGATTTTTTCATAAATATACGATTCGCCCCATAGCTTTTTCGTTGTTTCTCCGAATATAACATTCGTTCGCTTCTCATTAATATTGTGCATAATTGATGTTACGTGTGGATGTTTTCTTCGAATAGCTTGAATGATATCATCAGCAAACGGAAGCTTTTTAGTTCGGGTAACAATAATAACCATCGCTTCCTTCGTTGCTCGACCGATGCGAACAATTATATGGCGCAATGTTCCTTGATGTGTTTCTTCATTATACGCACGAATACCTAATGCATCAGCTTGATCACGAACAGTTTCAATAATTCCATCAATCAGCTCATCTTGAACATCACAAGGTTCTGTCATTTCAATAATTCGATGACTCCGAGGTTGGTAAAAGCCAGTAATTAAACGACCATTTCGACTGCCAACGGGCATTTGCACTTTATTTCGATAGCGCCACGGATGATTCATACCAATAGGCGAATGTACAGGTACGTGTTCTAAATGTGCGATCTTTTTTAAAACATTTTTTACATTGTCATACTTCATCTTAAGCTCTAAATTATAGCTCATATGTTGGAGTTGACAACCACCACATGCATGCGTCGGTTTTGTACGTTGATCGCTTTGCTTTATAATTTGTAATAATTTTCCATAAGCGAATTTTTTATTCACTTTAACAATTTTAACGACAACTTCTTCCGTCGGTAATGCGCCAGAAATAAATATCGGATAATGATTAACCTTTCCGACACCGTTTCCTTCATGAGTTAAATCTTCTATATGTAAGTGGATGATTTCATTTTTCTTCACAGGTGCTTTTCTTGCTGACATGATCAACTTCCTTTTTATACTTGTTCCGTACGTTAGTTTAGCATAGTTTATCCATGACTTCACTTTATATTTATGTCATACCATATTTCATAACTCATATAAAAATACGCACTATTTACTAAAATAGTTTTGACTAATATTCCTTTTGTAAATGAATAAATTTTTTGGGTACAAAAAACTCAATATGTTGCTTTAAATTAATAAATTCCCCAGGCAATAACCCACCATATTCACCATCTATATTTAATAACATTCGGTCAGCCGGTGTAACGTTGATACGTTTCGCTTGCGCATAAATAACTCGTTCATCATCAATATGTAAACCACGCAATAAGAGCGTAGCTAATTTAATAAATTCTGCTAAACTCGTTTTTCGTAAAATAATTAAATCAAAAAAACCATCATTAATTTTAGCGTCGGGTGCTAATTTTTCAAAGCCACCTACTGAATTTGTATTCGTAATTAAAAATAACATAATTTCTTCATCAATCTCTTGACCATCATACTCAATCTTCGTTCTTACAGGCTTCATTGAAGGAAGCTTTTCAATACCTCTGACAAAATAGGCGAAATAACCGAGAATTGTTTTAAGTTTAATCGGCACATCATATGTTAACTCTGTCAGATCACCACCACCAGCAATATTAATAAAATACTCATCATTGACATATCCGACATCTAAATACATTGTTTGTCCATTTAAAATAATGTCAAGTGCTTTTAATGGGTCACGCGGAATATGTAATGCACGTGCAAAATCGTTCGTCGTTCCTGCCGGGATAATACCGAGTTTAGGCCGCTTTTCTTCAGGTGCAATACCTTTAATGACTTCATTAATCGTACCATCACCACCGGCGACAACGACGAGATCAAATGCTTGCTGAGTAGCAAATCGTGCAGCTTCTGTCGCATCACCTTCACCGGTCGTTGCATGTGCTGATGTTTCGTATCCAGCAGCTTCAAAGCGTTCAATCACCGATGATACATTTCGTTTGAATTGTTCACGACCTGCTGTTGGATTGTAAATAATCCGGGCCTTCTTCATGTATATGCCTCCCTATATAAAGCAACTTAGTGTACGACATCAATTGACGTTGTGCAACTGCTCAAATTATACCAAATATATATTGTTGTATGCTATGTTTCCTGTCATTATTCGACAAATTACTTTTATAAATAAATCATGATCAAAAAAAGCTGCTACCTTTACCAGTAGCAGCTCAACAAATAATCATTTAATAGTTATCTTTTGTCAATTTCTTCTTTTAAAATTTTATTTACTAATGGTGGATTAGCCTGTCCCTTAGTCGCTTTCATAACTTGCCCAACTAAATAACCGAGGGCTCGGTCTTTTCCACCTTTATAATCCATTACAGATTGTTCATTTTCAGCAAGTACTTTTAAGACGATTTCTCTTAACTGTCCTTCATCGGAAATTTGCGCAAGACCTTCACGTTTTACAAATTCTTCTGGGTCTCCACCATTTTCAACAAGTTCAGCAAATACACGTTTAGCAATTTTAGAAGAAATTGTTCCATCTTCAATCATTTTAATCATTTTGGCAAGGCCTTCTGGTGTGATCGCAAGCTCATGCAATTCTTTTAAATGTTTATTCATATAAGCCGACATATCACCCATGAGCCAGTTTGATGTCTGTTTCACATCAGCTCCATGAGCGATAGTCTCTTCAAAGAAATCAGACATTTCCTTAGAACTTACAAGTACCTCTGCATCATACACTGGAAGACCAATGTCTTCAATGTAACGCTCCTTGCGCGCATCTGGTAGCTCCGGAATTTCTTGGCGAATCTTTTCTTTCCATGTTTCATCAATATGAAGTGGCATTAAATCTGGCTCTGGTAAAAAGCGATAATCTTCTACATCATCTTTCACACGCATTAAAATAGTTTCTTTGGTCGCTTCATCATAGCGACGTGTCTCCTGTAAGATTTCTCCTCCAGCGCGGAGTATATCCGCTTGACGTTTTTCTTCATACTCAAGACCGTTCTTGACAAAAGCAAAGGAGTTTAAGTTTTTAAGTTCTGTTTTCGTCCCAAAAGCTTCTTGGCCAGCTAGACGTAATGATATATTCGCATCACAACGTAGTGAGCCTTCCTCCATCCGACAATCAGAAACCCCTGTATATTGAATAATGTTTTTTAGTTTATCTAAATAGGCATGCGCCTCTTCTGGTGAGCGAATATCAGGTTTTGAGACAATTTCAATTAGTGGAACGCCCTGACGGTTATAATCCACTAATGAATATCCTTCATCTGTATGAGTAAGTTTACCCATATCTTCTTCCAAATGTAGGCGTTCAATGCCTATTTTTTTCTTTTGACCATCCACTTCAATTTCGACCCAACCATTTTTAGCAAGGGGATATTTATCCTGTGAAATTTGATAAGCTTTCGGATTGTCTGGATAGTAATAATTTTTTCGATCAAAAAATGTATGTGAAGCAATGTCACAATTAAGTGCCATTGCAGCTTTCATCGCAAAGTTTACTGCTTCTTCATTTAAAACAGGCAATGTCCCAGGGTATCCTAAATCGATTGGATTGACTAATGAGTTCGGCTCAGCCCCAAATGCATTAGGACTTGAACTAAAGATTTTAGCGTTCGTTTTCAGTTCAACATGAACTTCTAAACCAATAATCGTTTCGTATGTCATTTACTCGGTCCCTCCCAATTTTGGGCGCTTTTTATGATGGTTTGTCGCTTGTTCATAAGCATGAGCTATTTTGTATACTGTTTCTTCAGCAAAATGATTCCCCATAATTTGCAACCCTAACGGTAAACCATTTTCTGTAAATCCGCAAGGTAAAGAAATGCTCGGAATTCCAGCTAAATTAGCTGGAACTGTTAATAAATCATTAGCGTATACGGTAATCGGATCTTCTATTTTTTCGCCAATTTTCATCGCCGGTGTAGGTGTTGTTGGCCCAATAATAGCATCATAATTTCCAAATACCGTTTGAAATTCTCGTCTAATGAGCGTTCTTACCTTTTGAGCTTTCTCATAATAGTCTGCAAAGTTTTCTTCACTTAAGGCAAAAGTTCCTAACATAATTCGACGTTTAACCTCATCGCCAAATCCTTCACTGCGAGATAATTTAAACATATCATCCATATTTTGTGCTTTTTCTGAGCGAAGACCGTAACGTATTCCATCAAAACGTGCAAGCGATGTCGAGGCTTCAGCTGATGATAAAATATAATATGCTGCTGCTGCATATTTAGCATGTGGCATCGATATTTTTTCCCAGGAAACTCCAAGAAGCTCAAGCATTTGTAGAGCATTGTTCACAGACTCTTTTACCTCTTTGTCTACACCTTCGCTGAGAAACTCCTCTGGGACGGCTACTTTTAACCCTTTAATATCTCCGGTTAAAGCGTCTATGTATGAAGGAACATCTTTTCTCGAACTCGTTGCATCCATTGGATCACATCCGGCAATCTGCTCTAACACGCGTGCATTATCCGCTACTGTTTGTGTCATCGGTCCGACATGGTCAAGAGAAGATGCGAAAGTAACGAGGCCAAACCGAGAAACGAGTCCATAAGTAGGTTTCATGCCGACGATTCCACAAAATGAGGCTGGCTGACGAATAGAGCCACCGGTGTCTGATCCTAAAGAAAATAATACTTCACCAGCCGCGACTGCTGCAGCTGATCCACCGCTTGAGCCTCCTGGAACGTAGTCAGTATTCCATGGATTACGCGTCACTTGAAAATAAGAACTTTCTGTCGTGGATCCCATCGCAAATTCATCCATGTTTAATTTGCCCATGACAATTGATTGAGCTTCTTTTAATTTTTTAACAGCTGTCGCTGTATATAATGGATCTGTGAAATTTTTTAACATGTTGCTAGCACATGTTGTTTTCAAACCTTTCGTTACTAAATTATCTTTAATCCCATTTGGCATCGCAAATAACGAATGACCGTCAGATGACGCTTCATCTAGCTGTTTAGCTTTCTGACGTGCTCCTTCTTCATCAATGGTTATAAAAGCTTGTACATCATCCTCAACTTCTTTGATGCGTTGAAGAGACATGTCAACTAATTCCGATGCTGACATATCTTTTTTATGTAATTTTTCTTCCAAATCTTTAATCGTATAACCAAGTAATGACATTTAGCTTTCCTCCCTACTCCAAAATAGATGGCACTTTAATATATCCATCTTCTATCTCCGGAGCGTTTTTCAATGCTTCTGCTTGAGTTAACCAATTTTCTGCTTCGTCTTGTCTTAAAACATTCGCCTTATCTAACACATGAATGGTTGGTTCCACATCATCAGTATTTAATTCTTTTAGTTCTGAAGCAAATTTAAAAATCGAACTTAATTGTTCAGAGTAATCTTTAGCTTCTTCATCAGATACTTGCAATTGGGACATTTCCGCTAATTGCTTAACTTGTTCTTTTGTAATGTTAGCCATATATAACACCTCCATATACACAGCTTATATATAACAGATGGATCAATCTATAAGATTTTATATAAAAGTAAAAAAACCCTTACAATACTATTGATGATAGCAGAATGTTGCTACATTAAGCAACTAATCGCTCTTTTACGCGATAAAATGATGTAACCCTTTATAACTTTACATAAAAACCCCCCCTTTTTTAGCGGAAAGGCTAAAAAGGGGGGGGATATTTTATAACATTTCTGAAGTTGATTTTCCTTGCATATGTTGAATTAAATAGTCTGGGCCACCTGCTTTTGAATCTGTTCCGGACATATTGAAGCCACCAAATGGTTGATAGCCAACAATTGATGCTGTACAACCACGATTGAAGTATAAGTTTCCAACGTGGAAGTCACGACGGGCTTGTTCAATATGTTCACGGTTATTTGTAATGACTGCACCTGTTAAACCGTATTCCGTATTGTTTGCAATTTCAATCGCTTCATCAAAGTCTTTCGCTTTCGTTAAGGCTAAAACTGGACCAAAGATTTCTTCTTGCATAATTCGAGCGTTTGGATCGACGTTATCAAATACCGTCGGTTGAATGAACCAACCTGTACTGTCATCTCCTTCACCGCCCGCAATAAGTTCGCCTTCTTCCTTACCAATTTCAATATAACCCATAATTTTATCATAAGCTGCTTGGTCTATCACAGGACCTGTAAAGTGTTCATTCGTTGCTGGGTCTCCTGCTGACATATTTTTAGCTAACTCAGCAACCCGATCACGAACTTCATCATACACATCTTCATGAATGACTGCACGTGAACATGCAGAACATTTTTGTCCAGAGAAACCGAAGGCAGATTGTACGATCGACTGAGCAGCTAATTCAAGATCTGCATTATTGTCGACAACAATTGTATCTTTTCCACCCATTTCAAGAATTGTCCGCTTGAGCCACTTCTGACCTTTATCTTCATGAACAATCGCTGCACGCTCAAAGATACGTGTACCTACATCACGTGAACCTGTAAAGCTAATGAAGCGTGTGCGTGGATGATCGACTAAATAGTCACCAACTTCACCGCCAGGACCTGGAATATAGTTTACAACACCTGCTGGTAGACCAGCTTCTTCGAGTACTTCCATAAACTTATAAGCGATAATTGGTGTCGCTGATGCTGGTTTTAATAACACTGTATTACCCGTTACCATTGCTGCTGATGTTGTTCCAGCCATGATCGCAAATAAGAAGTTCCATGGTGAAATGACAACGCCTACACCAAGTGGAATATAATGGAATTGGTTATGCTCAATAGGACGACTGTTAACAGGCATACCGTCTTTTAATTTCAACATTTGACGACCATAGTACTCAAGGAAATCAATGGCTTCAGCCGTGTCTGCATCTGCTTCTTTCCAAGGCTTTCCGCCTTCTTTGACTAGATGAGCGCTAAATTCATGTTTTCTGCGACGAACGATTGCTGCTGCGCGGAATAAAATATCTGCACGCATTTTTGGATCTGACTTTCTCCAATAAGTTTCAAACGTCTCATCTGCTATTTTATGTGCACGCTCAGCAAGTTCCTGATTTGCTTTTGAAACGTAGCCGAGCACTTCATTTTTATTAGCAGGGTTTACAACTTTAATCTTATCGTCAGTTGTAACGCGTTCACCACCGATAATTAACGGGTATTCTTTACCGAAATCGGATTCAACTTTCTTTAATGCTTCTTCCATTGCACGTTTATTTTCTTCAACTGTAAAATCTGTAAATGGTTCGTGCGTATATGGTACAACCATAAGAAAACCTCCTCTGTTAGTTTACGCATTCGCAAAAACATTGAAAAGTTCATGCGGAAGGTAGAAGAACTACATGTACATTGTAACGAAATTACAGTGTGAGTGCAACAAATCGAATGTTTATACATTTACACTTAATGAGCGATGTGTACATGAAGCTCCTCATCATCTACGTCGCGATAAATTAAACTTTCTAATTGATCGCTAGATTTAATTTGAATATCTAAATCGTAATTCGGTGAAAACATTTCTTCGACAAGCCCATAGGCATACTGTGTAAATCCAACCACTTCGCCACTACCATAAAATTCGATCGGAATATCAATACTCATTTTTTGTAATTCCCCATCAATGTAAAAGCCCTCACCGACCACACCTGTATAGTTAGGAAAATATTCGGCTACTTTATCACCAAAGCTTGAGATTAGCTCATGATCTTCATAATAGTCCTTTTTACCCTTATCTGAAGGAAAGAGAACATATTCTTCATCAATTGTTTCCCAATCTTCTATTTCTGTTTCATTTTTTGAAACAACTGTTTTTGCAACAAAATTCCCAGGAACTGGCGATGATTGCTCTTCCTCCCGGTAAAGCGCGATCATGATTGGAATATCTTGTAGTTCTTCCATACTCCGGATACGTTTGAGAATCGTTTCTGAAGCTTCTTTTCCTTTTTTCAACATTTCCTTTTTCGGTATATCATGAAAATACGGCCCCTTTGATTCCGTTTCAAATTGATACACTGATTTCATAGCGATCGCAATCGAAAGACCAGCTAACTCAACGGTATCATCATCATTTCGTTCTAAAAAATTGTGTTCCAAAACATGAGAAATATAACGCGGATTTTTTTCATGTAACTTTTTCTGTTCTTTTTCACTTAAATCATCCAAGTCTTCCAAAGGAGGGTTAAGCCCAAGTTGTAAGTCTTTTTCAATGTCACTAATGACTTCATCGTTAACAGTCATTTCGGCTTCTTCTAATTGTTCAATTTGCTTATCTAACTCTTTTTCCAGTTGATCATCAGTTAATTGACGACCGAGCCATTTGTAAACCGTATCCTCCGATAAATATTGACCTTCCTCAAAGTAATACGTCTTTGGGTCAAAAATTTCCTTTGAATGACGGCGTAAGCCAGATTCTATTTCATCAATATCGAGTCTGTTAGCCACTTGGTCAACAATGACCCCGCGTGATTGGCTCGGTCGATAAGGAAGGATCGTTTTATAATTGTCTTCTGACAGTTGGTGATCTGGTACGATAGAAATTTCTTGCTCATCTTCATCATCTTCCCGTTTTTGTACGATATCATCTTCTTTCTTACCTGACGTACAGCTTGTCATGAGAAGAAGAATACTAAGAAGCAAAGCAGTTAATCGTTTCAATGATTCCCCCCCCTTTATTCAACAAAACGTTTCGTCATTTGCGCAAATTGTTGCTCATCCCAAATATCAATCTCAAGTTCTTGGGCTCGTTTATATTTCGATCCAGCATTTTCACCAGCAATGACAATGTCCCGTGTTCCGACTAACACTGTTTGTAACTATTCCACCATGAGTCTCAATGATTTCTTTTGCTTCACGTCTCGTAAAGTTTTCCATTCGACCTGTTAATACGATCGTTTTACCAGCAAATATACTTTCTTCAAATGTCTCAGACAATGCTGGTCCTTTATATGTCATATTAACATGTAACTTTTTTAAATCGTTAATAAGTGCGATGACTCTATCTTCGGAAAAAAATTGAATAACAGCCTCAGCCATCACATCACCAATTTCATCGATGGCGATTAAATCTTCGTACGTCGCCTCTTTTAAACGTTCCATTGATTTAAAATGCATAGCCAATGTACGGGCGGCTTTTGCCCCGATATGTCTAATGCCTAAACCGACAATAAGCCGTTCTAATGAGTTTTCTTTTGAAGCCTCAATTGCAGATAAAAGATTGTTGACAGATTTTTCCCCCATACGTTCTAATTTAAGCAATTCCTCACGTTTAAGCCGATATAAATCAGCGATGGTATGGACTAAATTTGCTTCAAATAACTGCTCAATCACTTTTTCTCCGAGCCCTTCAATATTCATTGCGTTTCTTGAAACGAAGTGAATAAGCCCTTCTTTTAATTGAGCCGGACAATTCGGATTTATGCAACGTAAAGCGACTTCTTCACCAATTTTAATCAATTCATTATGACAAGCTGGACAATGCCCAGGCATAGTAAACGCTCGTTCGTCACCTGTTCGTTTATCTTCAATAACCCGAACAACTTTCGGAATGATATCTCCAGCTTTTTTTAAAATAACTGTATCACCTAATCGAATATCCAACTCGCGAATTAAATCTTCATTGTGTAAAGAAGCTCTTTGTACCGTAGTCCCATCGATTTGTACAGGCTCTAAAATAGCAGTCGGTGTCACGACTCCTGTCCTTCCAACACTTAATTCTATATCTTTGATCGTCGTGATAGCTTCCATCGCTGGGAATTTATACGCTATAGCGTACCTTGGTGTCGTAGCTGTATAACCTAATGTTTCTTGTAATGACAAATCATCAACTTTAATAACGATACCGTCAATTTCATAATCTAAATGCGGGCGCCTCACTGTCCATTGATCGATAAAATCTAAGACTTCTTCGATCGATGCGCATTTTTTCCAATGCGGATTAATTTTAAAACCTAACATTTCCAAATGCTGGAGATGTTCATGATGCGAATTTAATGTTTTTTCCCAAGCACCAACACCATATATATATATATCTAAATGGCGATTAGCTGCTATTTTGGGGTCAAGCTGCCTTAATGAACCAGCCGCAGCATTACGCGGGTTCGCAAATGGTGTTTCATCATTTCGCCTTCTATTTTCATTTAACGTCAAAAACGATGACTGTGGCATAAACGCCTCCCCGCGTACTTCAATCGTTTCTTCATTTTTTAATTTTAGCGGTATACTACGAACCGTTCGTAAGTTCATTGTAATATCTTCACCAGTTGTTCCATCGCCACGGGTGGCACCCCGGACAAATTGACCGTCTTCATATACAAGTGAAACTGCTAAACCATCTACTTTTAGCTCACATATATAAGTTATTTGTTCATCGCCTGTCTCCTTTTTTATGCGACGATCAAAATCACGTAAATCCGCTTCATTAAAAGCATTATCTAAGCTAAGCATTGGACGTTCGTGCTGAACTTTTTGGAATGCATCTAATGGTTCATTACCAACACGCTGCGTAGGAGAGTGAGCTGAAATTAGCTCTGGATATTGCTCTTCTAGGTCACGTAATTGCTGTAATTTTTTATCATACTCAGCATCTGGAACTGTTGGTTGATCTAAAACGTAATACTCATAACTATATTGGTTTAACAATTCAACTAAATCATTTATTTTTGCTCTCGCCTGCTCTTTATCCATATTGAACACTCCCTACACTTTAATTATAGGTGCAAACTTTGCTAAAAGTCGCTTAATGCCTGTTGGCGCCGGAAAAGCAATATCAAGTTCCATCGCTTCACCTTCACCATGAACAGTAATGACCGTTCCAATACCCCATTTTTTATGTCTTACTTTATCTCCTTGTGCCCACGACTCTTGTTCAGCCCCAGTCGTTATCTGTTTGGAATGTCTTCTTTGCATTGTCATTGACCCAGACATACGCTCTTCTACTCGTTCCAAGCCGTCGATTAAATGCTCTGGAATTTCACTAATAAAGCGACTCATCGGGTTCATCATCGTTCTTCCATATATTGTACGCATGTTTGCATGTGTTAAATAAAGCTCACGTTGAGCTCTCGTCATTCCGACATAGGCGAGTCGACGCTCTTCTTCCATTTCTTCTTCATCATCCATTGATCGACTATGGGGAAAAACATTTTCTTCCATACCGATGAGAAAAATGACAGGAAATTCAAGCCCTTTAGCAGCGTGTAAGGTCATTAAAGTTATTTTATTCGTTTGTTCTGGTTCTGTTTCATCAACTTCATCAATATCAGTAACTAAAGATAAATCTGTTAAAAAGCTTATGAGCGACTGATCATCTTCATTTGTTGCTTCAAAATTTTGTGTAACTGTTTTAAACTCCTCTAAGTTTTCCAGACGACTTTGAGCCTCAAGTGACCGATCCTTCATTAGCATATCTTCATAACCCGTTTTCTCTAAAACAACTTCTAGCATGTCAGTTACTGTAAGAAACTGTTGTTGATTCATAAAAGATTCAATCAACGTCTCAAAACGAACGAGAGCATTAGCCGCTCTTGGTGTTACACCTGTAAAGTCAACCTCTTTTAAAACGTCAAACAATGACAAATCATGCGTTTCTGCATACACCCTTAGCTTATCCATCGTTGCTTGGCCGATCCCTCGCTTTGGCACATTTACAACACGTTCAAAGCTAATATCATCATGGGGATTGACGATGAGTCGTAAATAAGCGATGATATCTTTAATTTCCTTTCGCTCATAAAACTTCGTGCCACCAACGACTTGATAATCAATGTTTGCTTTCATAAGCGTATCTTCAATAACGCGCGACTGTGCATTCGTTCGATACAATATCGCGATATCTTCAGGTTGATATGTTTTATTGTCAAGAAACTTTTGAATATGACGTGTAACGAAACGTGCTTCATCTTGTTCTGTTTCACCTTGAAAATAGTGTAACTTTTTTCCTGTTTCATTGTCCGTCCACAACTTTTTCGGTTTTCGGTTCGTATTTTTTTGAATGACATAATTCGCCGCTTCTAAAATCATTTTCGTTGAACGATAGTTTTGTTCAAGCAAAATTGTTCGCGCGTTCGGATAATCTTTCTCAAAGGATAAAATATTTCCAATATCTGCCCCGCGCCAGCGATATATTGATTGGTCAGAGTCTCCAACGACACAAATGTTTTGATACCGGCTCGCCAATTGATTAATGAAAACGTATTGTGCATGATTTGTATCTTGGTATTCATCGACATGAATATATTGGAAACGACGTTGATAATACGTAAGCACATCCGGCACTCGGTTAAAAAGATGAACAGTTTGCATAATTAAATCGGCAAAGTCAAGCGAGTTATTTTTTCTAAGCAACGTTTGATAAGCTTCATAAACATCTGCAATTTGTTCATCATAAAAGGTCTTTGCTTGTTTACGAAAATCCTTAGGTGTTATTAATTCATTTTTAGCTGTATTGATTTTCCCCATCATTGCTCGTGGCTCAAATCTTTTCGTATCGATATTTAAATCTCTTAACACTTGTTTGATCACCGTTAATTGATCGCTCGCATCTAAAATCGTAAACTGCCGATCATATCCGATACGATCAATATCTTGGCGTAAAATTCTTACACATAGCGAATGAAATGTAGACACCCATATGTTTGAACTTTCTAAACCGACTAATTGCTCGATACGATCTTTCATTTCACGAGCTGCTTTATTCGTAAATGTAATCGCTAATATACTTCTAGGAGATACCTCTTTTTCACTTAATAAATATGCGACTCGGTGGGTTAGTACACGTGTCTTTCCGCTACCAGCTCCAGCCATAATTAATAATGGGCCTTCTGTATGTTTGACAGCTTCTCGTTGCTCTTTATTTAAACTTTTCAATAAATCCTCTGTTTGCATGTGCAAAAGTGACACCACCTTTTTATTGATCCATCTCTTTTACAACTGATACTGTTTCAAGTGCTTGTTCGAAATGGGTATAAATACTGTTGCCGACAACGATTATATCAGCATATTGTTTCATTTCTTTTGCTTGTACTTTATTTTGAATACCGCCCCCATAAATGAGGAGCGTATCACTAAGTTGCTCCTTCACCCGCTTAATGAGTGCCGGACTACCGTATGTTCCGCTATACTCTATATAAAACATTGGTAAGTTAAACATATGTTCTGCCATATAAGCATACGCTAATATATCATCTTCTTCAGGTAGAAAACAATTTGTTTTTTGAAATGCTTTCGCCTCTTCATTTAAAATGCAATATCCTTCAAGGAAAATTTCATCCCAATCCATAAAATCTTTATATTGCTTAATCGCTTCACGGTGAATATCCATCATCCACTTTTTTTCTTTGCTATTCATTACCATTGGAATGAAATAATAATCGAATCCTGGGGTAATCGCGTCCATTGTCGATATTTCTAATATACATGGCACCATATATCGTCTAATCCGCGATAGCAAATCAAGGACACCATCAAGCGTGACATTGTCCGTTCCACCGACAATTACAGCATCTGTTCCCGATTCACAAATACGTTCCAAATGTGCATCGGAAATTTCCTTTGCAGGATCTAATTTAAATAAATGCTTCCACTCGTTCACAACAAATCCTCCTACATTGTACTTACATTCATTACATTATACCAAAAATTAAACATTGTATTGAATCATTTATCATATGAAATATATAAGTTAGAAAGTAAAGTGTCTTCAAATAATTATATCCAAACTAAAAAACGCCACTAAGTGAATGGCGCTCCTCTTTGTTATGCTTAATTATTTTTTTATTTGCACCGATTGCTCAATCCCAGGGTCTTTCGGCACAACATTGATCCATGTCTTTCCCGGGACAAACCCCACTGCTCGTCCATTTTTTCTTGGCATAATGACGCCAGCAATGCTTTGCCATTCTACTTCTTGCAATTTTCCCCGTTGTAAAAGGTAAGCTCTCCCATAAGTATCTAAATCAATTTGCCGACGACCTTCTCGATCTATAACTTCATGAGTCGTTTCAATAATGAACACGTTTTCCATTTCTAAAGGCTCTTTTGTTTCAAGATCCACTGTTTGCTCATCATCCTCATAACGCATATATACGTTATGTTCTTCATCATATATATACTCAACGACGTGTGATGGGTTTTTACCGACATATGCGATTTCTACGTGTGATACATCCTCACCTGTTATATCATCATTCGTAAAAGGTAGATCGATATTATGGTCGAAAGTTGTATAATACCCTTTGTCTTTAGCAACTTTATAAACAGCATCAAACTGTAAATAAGAGTTGTGCGGAGACTCCCTAAATGATTCCCGTTTAAATAAATATCCGTCATTGTCATAAACAGATCCATCTAAATGATCTATATCTTGCTGATTAATCATATCACTAACAAAATTAGCTGCACCATGAAACACATATAATGCATCGTACTTTTTAGCTAACTTAAAGTAATATTCTCTAGCGCTACGAACAGGACCGACGACATCTGGCATGTCACTTTGAAATAAGGCGAGAAAACGTGTAATATCCCCTTCGGCTAATATTTCAAAAACGATATCTGCCTTTGACAAACCGGATTGTGGTCGGGCATGCTCATGATTATTTACCATAACAGCTACGATGCGATCTTTTACCTCATCATGCGTACGCTCACCTGTTAAAGGATATGTATATGAACGTTCATTTTCAACATTTCGTTCCTTCATATAATCATCTGCGGTAGGATGTTCACGTTGTTCAGATATTTCCATATCGTCCTCTTGTTTAGAGCAAGCCGTAAGTAATAAAAACAATATACTTAAGAATAACATCTTGCGTCTCAAGCCCTACTGCACCTCACGATTTTAAACATTATTATAACCGAATACAGCTACTCTTAAAAGAGGACGTATTTCGTGTCATTATACATTTACGCCAATATCTTGACGAAAAAAAAAATGTTCATGATTAACATAGTCCATCAAATAGGTATAAACAGTTTTCGCCGCATTTGTTATCCTAGGACTGATCGCCCCAATTAACAATACACGTCCACCATTCGAATAAAACGTATCTTTATGTTTTTTCGTTCCTGAGTGAATGACGAAACATTCAGATGGTGTTTGAAACGGTAAAGTAATATTCGTTTGATACGTATTTGGATAACCCTTTGTTGCAATGACAACACCGACACAAGATTGATTATGCCATTGTAAATGTGGATTTCTATTAGATAAAACGTCCATGATAACTTGCAGTAAGTCATTTTTTAAAAGTGGTAAAACGACTTGTATTTCCGGGTCACCGAACCTTGTATTAAATTCAATCACTTTTGGCCCATCTTTTGTCAACATTAAACCTGCATATAAAATACCCGTAAATGCTCGTCCCTCTTGCATCATGCCGCGAGCAGCTACTTGTAAAATATGTGATAAAATTTCTTCCTCTACATTCGGAACTGGAGCAAAAGCCCCCATCCCACCTGTATTCGGGCCTTTACCATGATCATAAGCACGTTTATGATCTTTTGCTAGTAACATTGGATAAACGTTATGTTTATGGACAAAAGCCATCAAAGAAACTTCTTCACCTTCTAGAAATTCCTCAATCACGATCTTATTTCCCGATTCTTGGAACGATTGATGAATCATCATATCTTCAATCGCTCGTATTGCTTCGTTTTCTGTTTTCGCAACTACGACACCTTTTCCATCTGCCAAACCATCTGCTTTAATAACTAAAGGAACATTTTTTCTTTTAACATATGCTTTTGCCGCTTTAGCATTTGTAAATGATTTATAATGCGCTGTTGGTATACCGTATCTGTCCATAAACTGTTTAGCAAAATGTTTACTACCTTCAAGTATTGCTGCTTCTTTTGTTGGGGCAAAAATAAGCAAATTTTCCTCTTGAAATCGATTGACAATGCCGGCATTTAACGGTTTTTCTGGACCGACAATTGTAAGATCAATCATCTTACGTTTAGCGAATTGAACGAGCTTTTCAATATCCATTTCATCAATTGAAACACATGTCGCTTCTTCCGCGATGCCTCCATTTCCTGGTGCTACGTATAAATTATGAATTTGCTTACTTTTTTTTAAGTGAATAGCGAGGCTATGTTCACGACCACCTCGGCCAATGATTAAAACATTCATAATCGATCACACCTTTTCATTAATGATTAAAATGGCGCATATTTGTAAACACCATAGCTATACGATGCTTATTACATTCATCAATCGATGCTTGATCGCGTTTTGAGCCACCAGGTTGAATAATAGCCGTAATACCTGCTTTGGCTGCAGTTTCTACAGTATCTGGCATAGGAAAAAATGCATCAGATGCTAACACAGCTCCTTTCGCTTTCATGCCAGCTTGCTTAATGGCAATTTCTGCTGCACCTACACGATTCATTTGACCTGCCCCTATACCTATTGTTTGTTGATCTTTTGCAAGAACTATAGCGTTTGACTTCACATGTTTGACAGCTTTCCAACTAAACATTAAATCGGAAAATTCCTCATCTGTCGGTTTTCGTTGCGTTGGATAAGTGAGTTGACATTGCTCGATACTGCCATGATCATTCGCTTGAACAAGCAAGCCCCCATTAATTGACCTTAATTCATGAAATATCGGTAATTGTTGCAAAAATGGTAATGTGAGTAGACGAATATTTTGTTTGTCTCGTAATTTCTTGAGTGCTGATGTTGTAAAATCCGGTGCAATAACAATTTCTAAAAATATATCGCTTAATTGTTCGGCTAAGTCTAAATCAATTTTACGATTACAAGCGATAATTCCCCCAAAAATTGAAATGGGATCTGCTTCATAAGCTTTTTTAAATGCATCATGAATATGTTCGCCAACGCCTATACCACATGGATTCATATGTTTGATAGCGACAACAGCAGGCGCTTCATACATTGATATAACATCGAGCGCTGCTTGAGCATCTTGAATATTGTTATACGACAATGCTTTCCCATGAAGTTGCTTAGCATGAGTAAGACTCATTGCCGGTGCTTTAAGTTCTTTATAAAAGGCTGCTTCTTGATGCGGGTTTTCTCCATATCGTAATGTTTGTACTTTTTTATATGTCACTGAATATATCTCAGGAAATGTTTCATGAACACGTTTCGAAAAGTAGTTGGAAATGACGACATCATATTGCGCTGTATGACGAAACGCTTTTGCCGCTAATTGTTGTCGTAACTTTAGATCGACACTTTTATGTTTAAGTGCTTCAATTATTTGTGGATAATCATTCGGATCTACAACTGGAAGTACATTTATATAATTTTTTGCTGCGGCCCGTAACAACGAAGGGCCACCAATATCAATATTTTCTACCAGTTCTTCATGTGTGACGTTAGATTGCATAAGTACTTCGCTAAACGGATATAAATTAGCGACAACTAAGTGAATTTTTTCAATATCATGATCTTCTAACAATTCTTCATGTTGATCATTACCTGTCTCTGCGAGGATGCCACCATGAATTTTAGGGTGTAATGTTTTCACGCGACCGTTTAATATTTCTGGAAAATTCGTTACGTCTTCAATCGGCCGTGCAAGAATCCCTTCTGCTTGTAAAGCTTTTAGCGTACCGCCTGTCGATATAATTTCGAAATTCAGATCAATAAGTGCTTGTGCAAACTCGACAATATGTTCTTTGTTCGATACACTAATTAATGCGCGTCTTGTCATAAGAAATCTCCTTTCACAAACGAATCATTTAAAAGTTCATAAACAACACGTGGATAAAGTTTATGTTCAACCATTTGAATGCGTCTTTTTAATGAAGCAAATGTATCATCGGGCCGAATATAAACACGCTCCTGTGCGATAATAGGCCCCGTATCAATACCTTCATCAACATAATGAATGGTCACACCAGTTACGTTTACATGTGCATCGAGCGCCTGTTTAATAGCTCCTCTTCCTTTAAATTGCGGTAAGAGTGACGGATGTATATTGACGATCCTTCCTTCATATACCCGTAAAATAGTTGGGCCAATCAATCGCATATATCCAGCTAAAAAAATCCATTCGACATCAAACGCCATTAATTGTTTAACGATCTCTCGTTCATACGCTTCCTTCGTTGTATAGTTTGTTGGCTCAAACACAAATGTCGGTACATTATGAAAGAGTGCTTTTGGCAGGACTGGTGCATGACGATTATCACATACGAGTAACACGATATGATGATGGAGCCCCTTCGTTTCCATGAATGCTTGAAAATTACTACCCGTTCCCGAAGCAAATACAGCTACGTTCATACCATTTGCACGCCTTCTTGATTAGTAATATGCCCAATCACCTTTGCTGCTTCACCTTGATCATGTAAAAGATCCAATGCTTCAGTTACATTTTCTTCATTCACAACAATTGCCATGCCAATTCCCATATTAAAAATGCCATACATATCTTCTAAGGCGATATTGCCTTGTTCTTGAATAAAGGTAAAAATGTGTGGAACATGCCACGTATTTTGCTCAAGTTGAACGCCAAGTCCTTTTGGGATGATTCGGGGTAAATTTTCATAAAATCCACCCCCTGTAATATGAGCTATTCCTTTTATAAAATCGTTATCTAAAAGTGGCATTAAAGCGCGAAAATAAATTTTCGTCGGCTCAAGTAATATATTACCTAAAGGTTGTGAAAATCCGGGATATACCTTTTTATAATCTAAATGCCGAAAAACTTTTCTAACGAGCGAAAAACCATTTGAATGGATCCCGCTAGATGGCAACCCGATGACTATATCACCCTGACTAATATCTTTACCTGTAATAAGTTTCGACCTTTCACAAATGCCAACAGCAAATCCTGCAAGATCAAATACTTCCTTATCATACATTCCAGGCATTTCCGCTGTTTCACCGCCGATTAATGTGGCACCAGCTTGAATACATCCTTCAGCAATACCGGAAATAATTTGCTCGATAACTTCCGGATTATTTTTGCCACATCCGATATAATCGAGAAAAAATAGCGGTTTTGCACCTTGTGCGACAATATCGTTTATGCACATAGCAACTAAGTCAATGCCTACGGTATGATATTGATGCTCTGAAAAAGCAATGATTAATTTTGTTCCCACACCATCAGCACCTGAAATAAGAACAGGTTCTTTGTAATGAAGTGATGTTATATCAAACAACCCAGCAAACGTGCCGACATTTTCCATAACTTCTCGCCGCGTTGTTCTCCTCATATGCGTTTTCATCCGTTTAATCGCTTCATATCCCTTGTTAACATTAACACCTGCTCGTTTATATATATTTGACATTACCCTAAGCCTCCCTTGATAAACTTGTCTCATTTGCTTCTAAAACATTGATCACAAATACCATTGTGACCTGTTTTCATTGTTGTCGCTCGCCTTAACCCTTCATAAGATAAAAATACTAAACTATCAGCGCCTATAAGACGACACATATCAGCGATGGAATAGTTGGCAGCTAGGAGTTGTTTTTGCTTCGGCATATGAATCCCGTAACAACATGGATATTTTATAGGCGGTGAAGCAATTCGCATATGAACTTCTTTAGCCCCGGCTTCTTTTAACAGTTGAACGATTTGTTGACTTGTTGTGCCACGAACAATTGAATCATCAATAACGACAATTCGTTTTCCTAAAACAATACTATGGACAGGAGATAATTTTATTTTCACCCCTCTTTTGCGTGCTGTTGGCGTTCGTTTCATAAACGTCCTTCCAACATATTGATTTTTTATAATAGCCATTTCATAAGATAATCGTGCATATTCGGCATACCCCATGGCAGCAGAAATACTTGAATCTGGGATTCCAGTTACGATATCAGCATCTGCCGGGGCTTCTTTGGCGAGTTCATATCCCATTTGTTTGCGAATACTATGAACATTCCAACGATTTAAATTGCTATCTGGCCGAGAAAAATATATATATTCCAGCGCACATAAGTTATGGGATTGTATAGGCGAAAATTGCATTGATTCAACGCCTTCTGCACTCAACGTCAACAACTCGCCAGGTAATACGTCGCGTTCATAAGTTGCACCAATCGTATGAAAAGCGCACGTCTCTGATGAAATGACGAATGCATCATTAAGCTTTCCGATAGATAACGGTCGAATGCCTCTTGGGTCTAATGCAACATACATATGATTATTCGTTAAAATAATAAACGTATATACACCTTCAAGTTGCTTTAAAGCTTTACTGATGCTCTGTTTTGTTAAAGTTTTTCCATGACGTTTCATTAAATGGGCGAGTATCTCTGCATCTGATGCTGTTTGTAAAATGATTCCTTCTGCTTCTAACTGAAGGCGCAGTTGTTTAGCATTCATAATTCTGCCACTAAGGGCGAGCGCTATACTATTTCCCTCAGATCTAAATACAAACGGTTGAACATCTTCAACATTGTTTGGCTTACCATTTGCTCGTCTAACATGTCCAATCGCTGCTTGACCTTTTAAAGTGGTAAAATTTATACGACTAAACACATCATTAACTAACCCAATACCTTTTTGTTGTTTTAAACGTTTTTGATCACTTACGACTAATCCAGCTCCATCTTGACCTCTATGTTGTAAAGCCTGCAAACCGTCATACGTTAGTTCAGCTGCCTGTTTATGATTCCATATCCCAAATACACCACACTCTTCTTGTATCTGTTTTAAACCTTGGTCCATGTGTGAGCTTCCTTCCAAATATTTTTAAGTTCACAAACATTTTCATGGATATAAGTTATGTCATTTTTGCAAATTTTTAATGTCGGATCTTTCGTCACTTCTCCGATTTTATATGCATCAGCGACAAGTTGTTCAAAAGCCTTAATGTTTTTTAAAGATACACTAACGATCATCCGTGATTGTGTTTCACTAAACAACTCGACAGTCATATGATCTTGAAGCGAAATTGTGGCACCTAAGGAATTACTTTTACATACACTGTTCGTCAGAGAAGCAGCGAGACCTCCACTTGCTATAGGATAAGCTGATTGAATGAATCCTCGATCGATCGCTCGGCGTAAGTCATTTTGCCGCTTTTTTTCGACTTTTAAATCGATCGTTGGCACGTTTCCTTCACACGTTCCCTCAAGCAATTTTTGTATTTCACTTCCACCAAAATCTTCCTGAGCGGTTCCGATAACGTATATCACATCACCTGGTTGTTGAAATGCCTCTGGTATGATATGTTCCTTTGAATCATACAACCCTACCATTCCGATGATTGGCGTAGGATAAATTGCTCTGTTTTTGGATTGATTGTATAAAGAAACATTTCCACTTATAACGGGTGTTTGTAACACACGACTAGCTTCGGCAATTCCTTTAACACTTTGCTTCATTTGCCAAAAAATTTCAGGATCTATCGGATTCCCGAAATTTAAACCATCAGTTAATGCTAATGGACGTGCTCCAGCACATATAAGTTTTCTTGCAGCTTCTGCAACAGCAATTTTTCCACCGATCTTTGGATTTAAGTAAACATATCTCGATTGACACACCGTCGTCATCGCCAACGCTTTATTTATTTCTTCTATTTTCATAATGCCGACAGATGGTTGTTTGAATACATCTGAATGGTACTTGAAATAATCTTTCATCCAATGTTCACTCGCAATGCTCGGTTGTTGCATAAGCTTTTTTAATGTATGGGTATAATGATCAATTTTAGGAAACGTATCTTTTTTTACATGTATACTTGAATGTATTTGTCTCTTCGCTGGCATATGATAAACGGGTGCCTCATCATCTAATGCAGCAACCGGGACATTAGCGACGACTTGATCATGATGTTTGATACGAAACATTTTTTCTCCAATTACTTCACCAATTTTACAAGCATTCACATGATGCTTTTTAAACGTTTGAATGACTTCTTGCTCATAACCCTTTTTGACGACAAGTAACATACGTTCTTGTGTTTCCGATAACATGATGTCATAAGCATTCATCAAGGAATGACATGTAGGAACTAAATTAAGATTAAGCTCAACTCCCGTATTTGCTTTGCTCGCCATCTCGCTTGCAGAGGACGTTAAACCGGCTGCACCCATATCTTGCATACCAATTAAAACGTTCGATTGAGCGACCTCTAAACATGCATCGACCAATTTTTTCTGAACTGCTGGATTTCCCTTGGCAATCGCTGATGTGTGCTCTTTTTTCTCATCAACCTCATCCGAAGAAAAAGTCGCTCCGTGAATACCGTCCATTCCTGTATCACGCCCAGCATAAATAATAGTATTCCCGACGCCAGCAGCAATACCTCGTTGTAAATTTTTATGTGTCGTAATGCCGACGCACATCGCATTAACGATTGGATTTTCATCATAACTCCGATCAAAGACGGTATTGCTACTTACCATTGGGAGATTTAAGCCGTCTCCATAATGTGCTAATCCGCGAATGACTTCTTTCAATAAATAGCGGTTTTTCTTTGATGTTAACTCCCCGAAACATAGAGCATTTAGGAGGGCAAGTGGTTTTGCCCCCATTGAAAACACATCGCGTACAATTCCACCAACACCAGTTGCCGCTCCTTCAAATGGTTCAATCGCCGACGGGCTATTGTGACTTTCGATTTTAAAAACAACTGCATAACCATCTCCGATATCTACAGCACCTGCTCCTTCACCCGGACCTTCTAAGACGTAAGAGCCTTCTGTTGGTAATTGCTTTAAAAGTGGTTTTGATGTTTTATAACTACAATGTTCCGACCACATCACAGAAAAAATACCCGTTTCTAAATAATTGGGACGCCGATTTAAAATATGTTTAATTCTTTCATATTCACCATCGCTTAATCCCATGTTTCGATACATTTTTTGCTGTTCAATACGTTCTGGCTCAATGGTATAACGCAAATATACGCTCCCCCTTTTATGGTTCAAAGATCATTGAATACATTACTCTAAGCCAATCCGATCAAAAATCGCATCAACATTTTTTAAATGGTACGTATGGTCAAAGCAATCATCAATTTCTCGTTGTGTGAGCTTTTCTGTAATTCGCTCGTCTTGTTCGATTAGTGATTTGAAAGATACTTGTCTTTGCCATGCTTCCATTGCTTTCGGTTGCACGATACTATATGCTTCTTCACGTACCATCCCTTGATCAATAAGAGCAAGAAGGACACGTTGAGAAAAAATAACACCATGCGTTGCATCGATATTTCGCCGCATATTTTCCGGGTAAATCGTTAAGTTTTCTACAATATTTTTAAAACGATTCAACATATAATTAAGAGCAATCGTAGCATCAGGTAAAATAATACGCTCAGCTGATGAATGGGAAATATCACGTTCATGCCAAAGGGCAACATTGTCATAAGCTGTTGACATATATCCGCGCATTACGCGAGCCATGCCTGTCATATTTTCTGAACCAATTGGATTTCGCTTATGTGGCATTGCAGATGAGCCTGTTTGGCCTGATGCAAAATATTCCTCAACTTCCCTAACTTCGGTTTTCTGTAAACCTCTGATTTCCGTTGCCATCTTTTCAATTGATGTTGCAATTAATGCAAGGGTAGAAATGTAGGCAGCATGCCGGTCTCGCTGTAATGTTTGGGTTGATACAGGTGCAGGCGTCAATCCTAAATGATTACAAACATATTGTTCAACAAAGGGATCGATATTCGCATACGTTCCAACCGCACCAGAAAGTTTACCGAATGAAATATGTTCGACGGCTAATTCAAAACGTTCTAAATGTCGCTTCATCTCTTCATACCAAAGTGCAAGTTTTAATCCGAATGTCGTTGGCTCTGCATGGACGCCATGTGTTCGCCCCATCATTACTGTATGCTTATGTTCAATGGCTTTTTCTTTTAAAACGTTTATAAAACGATGTAAGTCTTTACGAATAATATCATTCGCTTGTTTTAAAACATACGAAAGTGCTGTATCAACGACATCTGTAGATGTTAAACCATAGTGAATCCACTTCCTTTCTTCACCAAGCGTCTCAGAAACGGCCCGTGTAAAAGCGACAACATCATGTCTCGTTTCCTGTTCAATCTCATAAATACGGTCAATATCAAATGAAGCATGACGTCTGATCTTCTCGGCATCGTCTTTAGGAACAATTCCAAGTTCACTTAACGCCTCACAAGCGAGAATTTCTACTTCAAGCCATGCGTTATATTTATTTTCTTCTGTCCATATCGCACCCAATTCTTTTCGTGTATACCGTTCAATCATTGTTCATCATCTCCTTGAAATCTTTTACATATGTATATAATTCATCACGGTCGTTAGCGATAAACGTAACATGTCCCATTTTTCGTTTGTTTTTTGCCTGAGACTTTCCATACAAATGCACATATCCGTTTTTAATCGTTGGTAATATATGCAGTATTTGTTCTAAATCCTCACCTAAAATATTAATCATTTCGGCTTGCTGCAACAATTTAACGGGCATTAATGGGAGATGGCAAATAGCTCGAATATGTTGTGCAAACTGTGAAATCGTACAAGCCTCAATTGTAAAATGACCAGAATTATGCGGGCGAGGTGCCATTTCATTCATGTAAATATCATCATCTTTTACAAACATTTCAATCGCAAATGTACCGACAACTTGCATTCTTTCGGCTATCATCCGGGCAGCCGTAAGTGCCATTTTCTTAACAATAGGATTGATTGAAGCAGGAACTTTTGTTTGATGTAAAATATGATCTTTGTGAATGTTTTCTGCAATCGGAAATATAGTGATGTCACCAAACGTTGTGCGTGTGAAGACGACTGATATTTCTTGAGCAGAAGAAATCCATTCTTCCACTATGCTTAATTGATGTCTATTGGCAAATTGTATCGCTCGTTGATGATCTGCTTGCGATTGTAATTTTATTTGTCCTTTACCGTCATAACCACCACGACACGTTTTAATAACTGCAGGCAGAGATATCTCTTGAATCGCTTCCTGATACGCTAATTCACTACTTACAATTTGAAATTTCGGAATTGGTAAATGTAATTGCTGAAACAACTCTTTTTCACGCTTACGATTTTGACTAACGTCTAAAGCATAAGTACCTTGGGGGAGCTTACCTCTTTTTTCAATATATTTAGCTGCCTCAACATCGACATTTTCAAATTCATATGTGATAACATCGCTTAGATCCATTAATTTTTGGATCCCTTCCATATCATCATAAGACGCAACAACATGGTGATCAGCAACTTGCGCTGTCGGACAATAAAGGATAGGATCTAAAACAACGGTAAAATAACCCATATATTTCGCTGCTAATGCCATCATTCGTCCAAGTTGTCCACCACCAATAATGCCTATTGTTTTTCCCGGAAGAATAGGAGTTGCTACATTATTTACCCTCAAGTTCATCCCTCATTTCTGTAACGCTTTGCCGTAAATGATTCCGATATGCTTCTAAATTTTTGGCGACTATTTCATGACATGTACTTAAAATGTTTGCTGCAAATAACCCTGCATTAACAGCCCCTGCTTTTCCAATAGCCATCGTCGCTGTCGGCACACCTTTAGGCATTTGTACAATCGATAATAACGAATCGATCCCTTGTAACGCTTTACTTTGAATGGGCACGCCGATGACAGGTAACGTCGTTTGTGAAGCAACCATTCCAGGTAAATGAGCTGCTCCACCAGCCCCCGCAATGATGATTTTAAGGCCACGTTTGCGTGCTGTTTTAGCGTACTTAAACATCTCATCAGGACTTCGATGAGCTGAAATAATATCTTTTTCATATTTAATACAGAGCTTATCTAACGTGTTGCACGTATGCTTCATCGCATCCCAATCAGAAATACTTCCCATAATGACACCGACTTCTGCCATATTGAACCCTCCCTTCTTGACAAACATGACACTTAATGATTTATATGACGAATAAATTTATTTTCATTCATCCATAAAAATGTCTATCCGCCTCCCCTCATGTGTATATCATGAGAGAAGATGAATAGACACCTTTAAAAAAGGATAACAAATGTCCGCTTCATCTTCCCCCATAGTCTAGCATTTACGGTGCTAGGTAGAAACTTTCGGCCTTATTCCGAAAATATATGAGGTTGTAACAATCAATCGTTCACTATTATTAGATTAACAAATATTATTTATATTTGTCAATCATAAAAGCGAATGTTTTAAATAAAAAATAATTAAATGTTCGTTTTTAAATATATATTTTGTTTATTTTATACTTCTAAACATTTTTTTAAGTTAAAATGTGAACATTTAATATGTTAACGTCTGTTGTCATTGGAACCTTTTCTAAATAACCGACCACGCCTCACTTGCTTGACCCAAAAACCGCCGTGAATTTGTTTCGGTTCATAAGAAATAATAAAAGCCTTTGGATCAAGTGTTTTGATCGTTTCATACAATCTTAATTCGTATTTTCTCGGTGTTAATATTTGCATCGACAATCTGTCACCTTCCATTCCATAAGAAAACCAACTTGTCACACCATAACCTTCATTCCTTAATCTTCGAGTAAATTCAATATCTGGATTTGATGAAACAACATTAACCGTTATATACCCTAATGCTAGCTTTTCTTCTATTTTCATACCGACAATGACACCTGAGGCAAATCCTACCGCATAAGCAATAATATTTTGAATTTCATCTAAATTATCTAATACAAGCCCTAACCCAATCACATACATAATCACTTCAAACATACTTACGAAAGCTGCAACGTAACGGCGGCCTTTCATCGTTAAAATCATTCGCATTGTAAATAGAGAAACATAAACGATATTAACGATTAAAATAATACTAACCATGATATACGCGTTGTTTAACAACGTACATCCTCCTCATCTACCTTGGATAACGTTTTATACAACAGTATGTATTCTTTATACTTTGCTCAAAAATCATTAGAAAAAGGTTACTTTAAGGCACAAATGACTTAAAGTAACCTTAACATGAGTTACATATTCGGCCCATATACACGCTTTTCAATCGAGCTTTCTTGACCACGCAGACGCCTCTTTAATGATCTTTTCCAGTTTGGTGAAAGCAGTGTGCATGATGCGAGCTCATCAGCTAATTTTAAATTATCTTTGTAAACGTACATCACTTCATTACAAGCGGCAATTGTCCACTCTGGATATGGCCGGTCTATAAGTTCCATATCAATTTTTGAAATTACATATCCCTCTTGTAATACACGATAATACCATCCTGTACGCCCTGTATTTTGAATGCGTAAAGCTAAATCCTTTATGCGAAACCGGCGAGCTGGTCGCCAACAAGGACGGCGAGGTTGAGACACTTGAATAATCGCATCACCCAATCGATACGTATCACCAATACAAACGGAAAATTCATCCATCTCTAAAACTGCTAAATTTTCCCCCATACCACCAACATCTATATCGATATTTAATTCTTCTCGCCAAGCTTTATAATGTTTAATTGGATAAGCAAACAAAGCTTTTTCAGGACCACCGTGATTCTTTTTATCACCTTGTTCATCACCATCAAGGTTTGTTTTACTTAACCATATTTGTTCATCCGTTGGCTCTTTAAATATGCCCGTCTCCCACTCTCGATCCATCGGGTTTTTAGCATTCGGATCCCCAAGTTTTTTAACTCTGCCGACAAATATTTGGTGAACGAAAGGTTCTTCCATAATGTCACCTTCTTTCTACTTATGCTATAGTGAGAACATACTTACATATCATTTTACGTTATAATTAAATTAATTGGAAATATGTACATTCATATAGGAGGATAATGATGGCATTAGAAAAAGCAACATTTGCTGGTGGATGTTTTTGGTGTATGGTTAAACCGTTTGATCAATGGGACGGTGTGAAGCGTGTTGTATCTGGTTATACGGGTGGGCATGTTGAAAATCCTACATACGAACAAGTAAAAAGTGGTTCCACAGGCCATTTTGAGGCCGTTGAAATTACTTATGATCCCCAAGTGATCTCCTATGAGACGATCGTTCAAATTTTCTGGCGCCAAATCGATCCGACTGATGATGGTGGCCAATTCCACGATCGTGGTGACTCTTATCGAACAGCTATTTTCTATCACAATGATGAACAAAAGGAAATTGCAGAAAAAACGAAAAAACAATTAGAGGCAAACGGTAAGTTTTCCAAGCCAATCGTTACAGAAATACGACCTGCCGAAACCTTTTATCCCGCTGAGGATTATCATCAAAATTTTTATAAAAAAGATCCAAAAACTTATGAAGAAGATCGGAAGAAATCTGGTCGCGACGAATTTATTAAACAAGTTTGGGGCACATCAGATACTAAGACAGACTGATTTAAAACCGTACGCCTCATTTATTTTATGAGGAAGAGTGAATATATTCACTCTTCTTCATAAGCTTTTATTTGATCTATTTCTACAATATTATTTGTCCTAATGGAGAGAGGTGTCATGAAGAAGACATTAACACTATTTTTATTATGTGTTTTACCCATATCTTCATATCAATCTTAAGAAAAAATAAAATTATTAAATGAAATTTCGTCTCTTTTGATCTTAGACATCAGAATGTTACAAGGAAATGAGCGAAAGTTACATTTTAACACTTGATACATATAATGAACATTTAAAAGAATTTCAAGATGTTTCAAAAGGCAAAATAATCAAAGCATAAAAGATGTATTTTACGTTTCTGCTGAAAATACTAAAATATTAAAGCATATCATTTAACATAGACATAAAGAAAATATCAGGTCATATGATTGGAAGGCTTTAAAACCAGGCTTTTTGAAACATATCATATGATCATGACTTGTTTTGAAAATGTTCTTTGTCTCTTCTAGTTATAATGAATTTCTTTTTTATTCTTATTACAAACCGATCTAAATATGACGTACATAATTCCGCAAATAAAAAATTAATTATTCCTTTTTCATTTACTGAAAAAAATTCTCATGTTCCATATGGGGTATCAAAAAAGACTACGTTGTCCGTAGTCTTCTTTACATGTTTCGCAATCGTTCAATTCGACTTTCAATCGGTGGATGTGTAGCAAATAAATTTCTTTTCTTACGTTTCCTGCGAAAAGGTTGATTAATGTACATTGAAGCTGTTGCAGCTGTAGCATGTTTGACTTCACGATTGTCTGTGCTAATTTTTTGCAATGCCCGGATCAAGCCTGTTGGATTACGTGTAAAATCTACAGCTGTAGCGTCTGCTAAATATTCCCGATTTCTAGAAACAGCTAACCGAACAAATTGTGCAGCTAAAGGAGCAAAAATAACGAATAATACTGCCAATAACGCAAGAATAGGATGCATTTTTTTCTGGCTGCCCCTTCTACCTCGCCCGAAAAACAGTAGCCTACTTCCGATTTGTCCGATAAATACAATGATACCAACAAGAGCAATACATATCGTCATTAAACGAATATCGTAATTTCGAATATGGGCAAGTTCGTGGGCCACAACACCGGTTAACTCCTCACGATTTAGCCGTTCTAATAAACCCGTTGTAAATACTACTGCTCCCTTTTCCGGTTTTATTCCTGTTGCAAAAGCATTTGGTGCAGAATCGTTTACAATATATATTTTAGGCATCGGCAGTCGTGCAGCAATTGTCAACTCTTCAACAATCGAATATAGTTGTGGATGGTCTTCCTGACGAATTTCACTGGCACCGGACATCCGCAATACTTGACTTGTCGCAGACATATATGTTGCTGGCACGTAAATGATTAGTAAAATTGCTGCCAAAATAACACCTGAAATAACTTCTCCCGTCGATAAATAACTAATACTGCTTCCAATACCTAACACAATTAAACAAAATAAAAACACAAGAAAAATAGTTTTACGTTTATTTCGTTCAATTTGTTGATACAACATTCATATTCACCACTAATATTTAACTGCTGAAGTCTACTGTCGGTACTTCGCGTACTTCATCAGGAATTTCAAGTAATTCATGTTTTTGGAATCCGAGCATACTAGCAAATAAAATGGTCGGGAACTTTTCTCGCCTAATATTATATTCAGCTACCGTTTTATTATAAAGCTGTCTAGAATAAGCGATTTTATTTTCTGTTGACGTTAACTCTTCTTGTAAAGCTAAGAAATTTTCATTAGCCTTTAACTCTGGATGTGCTTCAGATATGGCAAAAATTGATTTTAAAGCTCCTTGAATTTCATGATCAGCTTCTATTCGTTCTTGTGGTGTCCCGCTTATTAACTGGCCTCTTGCTTGAACAACTTTCTCTAATGTTTTTGACTCATGTTCAGCAAAACCTTTAACAGTGTTTACCAAATTCGGTATAAGATCATAACGTCTTTTTAGCTGGACAGAAATTTGTTCAAAAGATTCCTCAATCCAATTGCGATATTTTATTAAACGATTATAAGTTATAATCGAAAAGGCGACAATTACTACGACGATAGCAATCATAATGATCAAAGCCCAGAGCAACCCTGTCTCACCCTCTTTTTGATTTATCGTAAGGATAAGTATATCATATGCGACCTGTTTTTCTAGTATAATATCGAAAAACCTAAATATTCACCATGTTTTTCGTAAATATTTGACCTAGCTATTTGATTGATCCATTCAAAAAATAAGAGGTAATACTTGCCTCTAACTTTTTGGTTTATGTGTTATTTGCGCTTTTCCCTTTTTCTTTTTCTAACTGCACTTTTGAAGTAGTTTGCTATTTTTTCTACTTCTTGAATAAGCTCTTTTGAAAACTTTGATTGTTCGTTAATATGACGATGAACTTTTGAAAATTGCTCCCATGCCTCATTTTGCATATTTATTAAAGCTGCCGAAACGAGTAAGTCATCACAATGCTCAACATCTACTGATTTACCTTTATGTAACTCATGAAATTCTTTTAAGTAATTTTTCAAGCGATAAATATTCCCCTTGAAATCAATACTTTGGTTCTCATTTGTACCTACAATATTCGATTGTCCGACCACATCTTTCATCACACGAAAGATAGTATTAACATTTGCTACAGGGATACCGTCCTTACTTAATTGAAATAGACTCCTTTTTTCAAACTGATTTTCCCATTCAATGATCGAATCACTTCGTGCATTCACCTTTCTATATATTAGACGCTCCGTTAACCCTTTCTTCTTTGAAGCAGTCGCAAAAAAGCGAATGAGTCTTAATTCGTGTTTATGTAAGCCTTTTGTAAAGTTATCAGGAAAGATAAAATGAATGTTTTCTTTCGATTTAAACATTTTGCTTTCAACAGTTTTAGGGATCATTCGTTTTTCTCGAATCCACTTCAACATAAAATAAGTGATTAAATTTTCCAGTTTAGAAAATCCGTGACTTTTCAAATAGGCATATGCCATTGCAGGAGGGTCATAAGGAAATTGTTCAACATATTCTCCTTGATAACGTGCGATCCTTTTTTTCTCAAAAAACTTATAAATAATGGTACTTATGACTAACAAAATAAGTAAACTTATAATCTCCATCAATAACTTTCCTTTCATCCACTTTTTGTGAAAATATTTTAACATTTCTAGCAAACATTGTATATATGCCAAAAGACACTGTTAGGTGTAATAAATAATGGATGAATAGATGATCAAACTGATAGAGTATATGTCTAATGATGTATATACAAATGAAGAAAACTAAATTCAAAAAATACCAATACTTTATTACTATTTCTATTTAAAATTTCCCCTCAATTAAAATTAAGTTACCTACTAAAAAAGTAAAATGACTATTTTATTATACCTTAAAACAGGGAAGAATTAGAGTAGGGAAAACTGATAACTATGGGCACTACACATATTAGAGAACAACTTTCACTCTTCATTTTCTGTTTCTTTAGTTTATATGTGTGTCGCGTTTGAGACCTCTTCTAATGATTTACTTGTTTCACAAATAAATATCCTGATTGATCACTAATGTAAATATCATCATTAAATTCATTTTCCCTACTTCTCTCTTGCTTTCAATATAGATAATTAGGCTTAATTACTTAATACGACCATCAATTTTTCGGAATTTTGCCTCTCCTTAAGTTTGCATGCTTTAATAAGGAATAGCGCAATCCTATTTTTTAACTTAAAAATATGAAATAACATAAAAATACGATAAATAATCCGTACATTATTGGATGGATATCTTTTACACGGCCCTTTAAAATCATCGTTAATGGATAAAATAAAAAGCCGATCGCGATCCCTGTTGCAATACTATAGGAAAGTGGCATTGCAATAATCGTTAAAAACGCCGGCACAGCAATTTCAAAGCGATCCCAATCAATCCTTTTTAAAGATGTTGACATCAGCACACCGACAATAATTAAAGCCGGTGCTGTTACTTCCGAAGTAACGACACTTAACAATGGTGAAAAAAAGAGAGAAAGCAAGAAAAAACCGGCAGCCACAATAGACGTAAAGCCTGTTTTTCCTCCGACACCAACACCAGCTGTCGATTCAACATAAGCAGTCGTCGTAGACGTCCCAACGACAGCGCCAACGATTGTTGCAGAGGAATCAGCAAGTAGTGCTCGGCCTGCACGCGGTAACTTGTTATTTTTCATCAACCCTGCTTGTGAAGCTACAGCTACTAGTGTTCCAGCCGTATCAAAAAAGTCAACGAACAAGAAAGTTAAGATGACTACAAGCATTTGCATCGTAAAAATATCATTAAAATGTGTAAATGCTTGCCCAAAGGTTGGAGCTAAACTCGGCACTTGACCGACTATATCGCCAAGGCCACGAGGAGGATCAATTAACCCTGTCATCATTCCAACAATAGCTGTTATAATCATGCCGTAAAAGATACCACCTCTAATGTTTAAACTAAGCAGCGAAACAGAGATAACGACACCGAAAACAGCTAACAAGACATAAGGCGACGTTAGATCACCAATACTGACAAGGGTTGCGTCATCAGCAACGATAATATTTGCATTTTGCAAACCGATAAAAGCGATATAAATGCCAATCCCTGCACCAACAGCCATTTTCAAATTGGCTGGAATAGTATTAATAATTTTTTCGCGAAGCCCTGATAATGTTAAAACAATAAAGATAAGTCCGGACACGAGAACACCGGCAAGAGCAGTTTCCCACGGGATACCGTACCCGAGAACTACCGTATAAGCAAAAAATGCATTTAATCCCATCCCTGGCGCAAGCACAATCGGATAACGCGCAACAACCCCCATAATAAGTGATCCGACAGCAGCAGAAATGGCCGTAGCTGTAAAAATAGCACCTGGGTCCATTCGCGTAACGCCTTCTGGTAATTGTTCAACACCTTCTAATGACAATGTCGCAGGATTAACAAACAATATATACGCCATCGCTAAAAATGTCGTTAACCCAGCGAAAAATTCTGTTTTGTAATTCGTTCCTAACTCTTCAAAGCGAAAATACTTTTTCATTGTTCTCCGTTCTCCCCCTTAATGAATGTCAATGTCATCGTGAGCGTACAATTTAAAGAGGAACATCACTAACCTTTGTAAAATAAAAAAGCACTCTTGGCATATAACCGAGAGTGCTACCACTTTACTAGGCAAGAAAAAGTAATTTGAAGATGGAACAAATTACACCCCATCTTAATTACTTATCAACTGCGTAGTCAGACTATTTACGGTAGTCTGGTAGAAACTCAAGAGCCATATCCTCTAAATTATACGCATTTATTAAGTTTTTCCTTAAGATTTGGATATATCATACTAGCTATTTTTATAAACGTCAACAGCCAATATTTATTATTCCCACTCACTAGATATGGATAATTCAATCGAAAAAGAACATGAAAAAGATTTCTTTAAGGAACTTTTATTAGAAATCGGTGAATTCTATGAATAAATTAAGCAGTTTCAATTTATAAATTGAAACTGCTTTTCCCTTTAATACTTTCTTTTTCTATAAAGGGCTTTAATTAGCCTTCCTTGTTTAGTAGGATTAAAATAATAAAAAACATAATAAATATATGCAGTAAAGTAAATCATAAAAAAGTACATCTGAAAAGTTCCCTGCAGGATAAAACCAATGATAAAAATAAGCGAGAGTAATCCCATAAGTATGATGATTTTTCTCTCTTTCTTTTTCTGTTTCACTGCTTCTTCTAAGTAAACTTCTAATTTAGAATCATCTGGGATAAAAAGGGCTTGCAATTTTTTATTAGGATCCTCATAGGTAATCTTATAGCCTAAGCTTGCCAGATATTTAAATATAAAAAAAGATAAAATAAACAAAACTAATTTTACAATTAATGATTCAATCGGATTGATAAGGGGAAGGATTCTAAAAGCTATAATGCTCAAAACAAGTATACTAAAATAAATACTAACAGTAGACAGCTCCATTATCTTCTTCAATCTATAAAGCTTTTCATCTTCCTTATTGTAATAAATAATATTTCGAGAATCATCATAACAAAGAAAAACTAGTTTTTTTAACACAACTTGATCTCCTTTTCCATCGAATACATTTTTCACCTTAAGCTATGTGTATTACAAAGCACTTACTCCTCACGCCTATCCCTCATATATTTCCTCATAACTAAGATGGCTAAGCCTATAGGGAATAAGAATATGATTATATGAAAGATCACCAATTGAAGAATACCTATGAGTTGCCTAATATGATAGGCTTTAAAGTTTGATGATAGACTTTTCCTAGGAGTAGCCGTTCTCCTAATTGTCTTTATTCTTCATGGTATCTTATATATCGCTCTTTATTTTACCGTCTTGAAATCCTTCCTGAAGGAATATCAACCGATCATAAAGAAGCTTGTGAAATAGAAAATTACAACCAACTGCTTGAACACATATACTATTACTCCCACTCGATCGTCGCTGGGGGCTTGCTCGTAATGTCATAGACAACTCGATTCACCTGCTCTATCTCCTCGACGATTCTGTTTGAAATATTGTCTAAGACATCCCAAGGTATGCGCGCCCACTTGGACGTTGTACCATCTACAGAAGTCACAGCCCGAATCGCAATTGTATGGACATACGTTCTTTCGCCATTTTTAACTCCGACACTACGAATGTTCGGCAAAATGGTAAAGTATTGCCAAATATCTCGTTCAAGACCTGCCGCCTTAATTTCCTCTCGTAAAATCGCATCCGATTCTCGAACGATACATAACTTTTCTTCAGTTACTTCACCAAGAATTCGTATCGCAAGTCCAGGACCCGGAAATGGTTGACGCCAAACGATTGAATGAGGTAATCCTAATTCTAATCCAAGTTCACGCACTTCATCTTTAAACAAAGTATTTAAAGGTTCAATGAGCTCAAACGTCATATCGTCTGGGAGACCACCAACATTGTGGTGTGATTTAATCGTTTCTGATGTGTCTGAGCCACTTTCAATAATATCTGTATAAAGTGTGCCTTGAGCGAGAAAATCGATATCTTTTAGTTGATCTGCTTCATCGGCAAATACGTAAATAAATTCATTACCGATCACTTTTCGTTTCTCTTCAGGGTCCTTAACACCTTTTAAATTATTTAAAAACCGCTTCCTAGCATCAACTTTAATCAAATGAACGTTAAAATCATCAGCGAATAATTTTTCAACGTCTTTTGCCTCGTTTTTTCTTAACAAACCATGATCAACAAAAATACATGTCAATTGATCGCCTATTGCTCGATGCATAAGCGCTGCGACGACAGAAGAATCAACACCCCCGCTTAAAGCACATAACACTTGTCTGTCGCCGACAGTTTCTTGAATATCAATGACTTTCTTTTTTATAAATTGCTTCATTGACCACTCGCCATGACATTGACTCACTTGAAACAAGAATCGTTTAAGGATATGATCACCGTAATCTGTCTCGCCTACCTCTGGATGAAATAAAACACCGTAATATTGGCAATTTTTGTCGCTCATAGCAACGATTGTATCATCTTTACTCACAGCATCTATTTGAAATCTTTCAGGAAGCTCTTCAACTTCGATCGCGTCATTGAGCCATACGTGTTGTGATGTAGGTAATCCGTTAAATAGATCATCTAACTGAACGTGTGTGATTTGTTTTTGTTTATAACCTGTATCTATTTTTTCTTTGATGCTTCCGCCAAAATATTCAACCATCCATTTCATACCTGTATGAATGCCTAAGATTGGAATGTTTAAAGAAAAAATTTCTGGATCTAGAGCATCAAAAGACCGGTCAGCGCCCCCTGATAAAATAATCGCTTTCGGATTCATTTGTTGAATGTCTTTTGCCGATAAAGTGCCTGGATGCAATTCACTATAAACACCAAGTTCTCTTATTTTTCTCGTTAACATTTGCTTATATTTACTACCATCGTCTAAGATTAGCACTATTTCATCATGAATCATTTTGTATGCTCCTTAAATTTTTTACTTTATTATTTTCATGTTACTTATTTTAACAATGAGCGGTCAAGATAAAACTTAAATGGTAGAGTGAAAATAACGCTCATACGAGACGAGTTTGCCTACGTATTTTAATTTAATGAATCGCTAACCAACCTTTATTGTATGAGGCAATCTTTTTAACGTCCCTAAAACGCTTAAAGCAGCTAGATAACTCGTTTTCGGATTCATCACTAATGGCTCATTTGTAACAGCAAATGTCGCTTCACCAAATGTGCCACTTATTTTAATCTCATGTCTATTTTTAGTCATTTCCGGATCCGCGATTATTTTTACGTTTGTCTTCTCTAAGCCAACACCTGCCATCGATAAAATAATGGAAACATTAATGTTTTTAGGAAATTGTTGAATAGCATCTTTAGCTGAGCCAGAAAATACAACGGTCTCTCGCTCAATTGTTTGATCAATTAATGAATGGGCTGACTTTCTAGTTATAAGCGTGACGTCACTTACCTCTCCTTGAGCATGAGCATTTTGTAGTAAATCAAGACCACCGATAGCACCAGACGGTAGATGAATTGCTCTTTGATATTGATTGGCGAGCGCTTTAATATGTTCATAAAAGGAAAGATCTGCTAAAGCGCCAATGCTGATTAAAACGACATCTTTCATTGGCAATATTTGTGGTATGAGTTTTTTGACAGCATCGATATTCGCTGCCTCTACGACGATATCTATATTTGATTGAAGGAACGCATCTAAATCTGTATACAACGTCACATGATACTTCTCTTCTAAAGATTTATATTTTTTGTAATCACTCACGTAAATACTTTTAATATGTAAATGATTATTTGTTTCCTGTTTTGTTGCTTCTAATAAAAAATTAGCAATAGCACCAGCACCGATTACACCTATATTCATCAATTTACCTCCTTAGCATATTTACATCTATCTGTTACATGGGCATATATATATACTTAATTATTTTAAAATCGAATTCACCATATGTTTCGGGGAATTTTCAAAGAAAGATAAATAATGTAATGGATGTTTTTCTGGCAACAATTTTTTTCGAATTTGCCTCGGTGACATTCCTTCCTCATACAGTGATAACACGTCTTGTTGCATATTCTCTAAGTAATTGAGTTTTCGTTTAATCGCTTCCCTTCCTTGATGGATGATGCCAGCATGTGAGCAAATATACGTTTTAAAATCATACGTTAAAATTTTCTTTAAAGAATTAATTAAATCGGGAACTGATTCAAAAGCAAACATACTCTTTGGCCTCGGTTGAACATACAAATCGCCACCAAATAGCCACTTTTTTTCCCGATTAAATAAAGCGATATGGTCATTTGCATGGCCCGGTGTGTAAATAATATCCCACGTATAATGTTTTGTTTGATGCTTCGATTTTAAAGGTCTAGGTTGAAATGGCTTACGAGATCCCCAGAACACGCGCCTGTATAATGGTAAATGTTCATATTGCTGACACTTTTCTAAGCCGAGCGCATGCGTATATATCGGAACATCTTTCTGTTGTTGAAGCCAATAAGCCAAACCCGTGTGATCTTCATGATGATGTGTAACAATAACTTCTTGAATATCCCATTCATGAAAATAAGGTAGTAACTCTCTTTTTTTCTTAACAGTACCTGTATCAATTAAAAGTCCATCGATATAAAAAATTGAAACATGTAAAGATAAACCGAACATTTCATTCGTCATATCAACTTGGATCATATCTTCAAAAGGTATTATTTTCATTCACATATTCCCTACCTTCACATAAACGCACATTGCTTAAACAGATAAAACCTTGTATGATAATGATAAATTATTTGTAAATATTTCGTAAGGTGATACAATATGCGTGTTGCGATTTTTGATTTTGACGGAACTTTGTATCGAGAAGAAACGTTCCAGTTGTTAATGGACCATTTAAAAGTCCATCCTACTTATTATACAAAATATCCTAAATTTTTGCGCTCGATTCTACCTCGCTATATTAGTTACAAACTTAAACTTTATCCAGAGAAACGAATGAAAGAACGTTCTATGCAAATATACATACAAGCGCTCAATGATTTATCTAAAGATGAACTTATAGAATACTTTGCAGAAATTGCTGATAAAATGCAAGATCATTTTAACACTAATGTTATCGAGCAATTACAGCAACACGTTAAACAAAAAGATTACATCATGCTCGTCTCTGGCGCCTTTACACCTCTGTTAACAGCTGTTTGTAAACATCTTCATTTTGATATAATCATCGGAACAGACATTCCCTTTAATGGACAAGCGATTGCTCATCCGCAAACGATTGAACATATTCAAGGCCAAAGAAAAAACGAGAAAATTTTAAAAGCCCTCAAAAACTATACCATCGACTGGGAAAATAGTTATGCTTATAGTGATAGTTACTCCGACTTACCCGTATTACAGTTAGTCGGAAATCCTGTAGCCGTTTCTCCTGATAAACGTTTACTTACATATGCTAGAAAACATCGTTGGAAAATTTTATAAAGTCATTGAACAAAATGTATGATGGCAAACATATTCTATTGTATAATTATTATACAATAACTAAAGGAGTTGAACATAGATGGAGCTTTTAAACATGTTTAAATACTCGCGAACATCTACATTAATTTTATTGAATAAAATTGATGAAGAGAAATGGGATATTCAACCAGATGGATTTCCAAACACAGTGAGATGGAACGCAGGGCATGTTTACAGTACCGCTGAAGATTTCCTACATGATGCCGATAAAAATTATGAAATCACTTATCCGGAATGGAATGACTTCTTTTTAGACGGTACACGCCCGTCAGAATGGACAGGCGATGTTCCGACACCTAAAGAAATAAAAGCGGCACTTAAAGAGCAACAAGAGCGAATCTTTAACTACTTTAATGGAAAATTACAAAATGAAGCTTCTGTAACGCGAGACATTAACGGTCTAATGCTAGATACCGTTGAAGCTTCCTTGCAATTCGTAACTTGGCATGAAGGTATTCATCTTGGTTTTACAAACGGTCTTTCAAAAATTTTATTAAATGAGTAATGCAACAATAATCTAGATTAAGCTACGTAAAATAATAACGGTGTTTAGTCGTAAAAAGCTAGACACCGATTTTTTGAGTAAACCTATCTTCATTACTATCAAATTTTTTTAACCACATGTTAATGACTGGTTCATCACCCTTTTCTTATTTGATATGACTAAATCTTAGAAGTCTTTGCTTTAAATAATTCTTTAGCAACTTTTTTTAAACCATTTGCTTTCATTGACTTTTAATGTAAACAATTCGCGTCCTTTCTAAATTTTATCTACCCATACTTAATTGAACGTTACTTCCTTGTTGAAGTGTAAAAAATTTGCTAATATACCTGTAAGGGTATAAACACGTGTGAAAGGAGTTAATATCGTGGCCTTATTTGATTTGCGCTGTAAGGATTGCAATCGAGAATTTGAAACGATTATTCCATTTGCGAAATTAAAAGAAGCGACATGTCCACATTGCCGTAGCAATAATCATGAACGTGTATATAAAGCGAATGTTAAAGGACCAATGAAAAGTAGAAATAGCCAACCATCTATACCAGCATCAGGCTTTACTTGAGCAGATTGTTAATCCGCGAGGTTCGCGGATTTTTTTATGTCATTTTTCTGTTTTAAAAAGTTAATAAAATATTGTATAATGAATGATTATTGTAATTGGCTTCACATAAGGAGTGATCGTTTATGAAAATGTTATTTTCATCCTTACAATGGGCCTTATTTATACTAATGGGAAGTATCGTTGTTCCAATTACAATTGCATCTAGCTATCAACTTGATCCTGAGTTAACAGTAGCCTTTATTCAGCGGACATTGTTCGTCCTCGGGCTCGCAGGCATTCTGCAAACTTTATTAGGACACTTACTTCCTATTCAGGAAGGGCCGGCTGGCCTTTGGTGGGGAGTTTTTTCATTATACGCTGGTATTGGGCCTATTTTATTTGGATCACACAACGAAACATTACGCACATTTCAATATGCCTTTTTATTAAGCGGTGTCATGTTTATTATGCTAAGTTTGTTCGGTTGGATTGAAAAAATAGCACGTCTTATTAGCCCAACAGTTGTCGGCGTTTATTTAATTCTTTTAGTTGCACAGTTAAGTGGCTCATTTTTACAAGGGATGACTGGATTAAATGAACAAACAACCATTCACACAAAAATGTTATGTCTTTCCATTATTATGGTGTTATTATCTTATGGATTTATGAAACTTCCTCACATTGGACATTACGCCGTCTTATTTACTATTGTTTTTGGTTGGATATTGTTTCATTTATTTGATATTGCAAAACCAATCATTCAAGTTGATCACATATTAAAACTTCCAGAAATATTCGCTTTTGGTGCACCTCGCATAGAGCCGAATATGGTTATTATGGTTATTTTTATTACATTTTTGCTTCTGACAAATATGCTTGCCAGTATAAAAGTCGTCCAACAAGTATTTGCACAAGAAAATGTATCGTTTCAACCAAATCGACTTAAACAATCAGGCATTATTTCGGGTATTAACCAGATGTTAGGTGGATTTTTTTCAGCGATCGGGGCTGTTCCGATTTCGGCTTCAGCTGGTTTTATATCAACAACTAAAATGACGAGTAGAAAGCCATTTATTATCGGTTCACTATTGATCGTAAGCATAAGCCTGTTTCCACCTATAACATCATTTGTCGCGTCGATTCCTGAAGCGGTCGGTTATGCAGCGATGTTTCCAATTTTCGCTAGCTTAATAGGACTTGCTTTACAAAGCTTTGAAACAGTAGAGAACAAGAGTAGTTTATTTAAGATCGTCGGCATTTCACTGTTTGCAGGTATTGGTGTCATGTTTATTCCACCCGAAGCATTTGAAGGTATGCCCCCGACGATTGCTTCTATTCTTAGTAACGGCCTTGTACTTGGCTCGATCATTGCAGTTATCGTGGAAGCTCTCTTGACAAAAATGAAATTATACTGAAGTTTAGCTCTGACAATACACGTGAAAGAGAAATAAATAATTAGGCTGTTAAAAAAGTCAATGAAAATTGACCTTTTTAGCAGCCTAAGGAAAAATAAAACGAAAATTATCCACTTAAAGCTATCGTTTTCAACTCTTTTAAAGCTTTAAATAAATGCTTCATTAACTGTTTTCCTTCATCTTGATTATGTGTAAAGCTAGAAATATTAATAGAAATCACATCATCTAATAAAAAGTATGCAATGCCATGTCCATCACTTACGACAGGAGCAAACATTCTATATTTAGCATCTTTATAAACTGTCCCACTTGTTGATAAAAAATCATGGCGAAGAGCTAAATATCCCTCGTCCGTAAAAATCTCTGGCAATTTTTGTATGCCTAATTCATTTCCAAATAAATAATACATTTGTTCTAAGCCTAATAAATGCCGTTCAATACCATATCCCTTTTGACATTGTTGAATACGTCTTCTATGGGCACAACTAGCTTTTTGCATCATTTCGTATAAATCACGGGTCGATACATTTCCATCTTCTATCGCTTCAACTAATCGACGCTTTTCCATGCTCGTAGCTCGAGCACATTCAGTTCTTCCGCCTCGGAAAAACCGAACATTAACCGGTTCGTATACACTTTTAAATTGCCCATATGTTCGATATTTCGCAAGCTGTAAAGCAATATGAAAAAAAGCATCTGGACTTATATTCATCTGTTTGATACATGTCGCTCCGAAATCTGTAAATATTTTGGAAAGAAGATGATAATTTTTGATGCGGGATAAGTAATTTGCTTGAATGCGATATAGCGTTTCCTTTAGGTTCTTCGTTAATTCCCATGACATTTTTTCAACATGTATTTTTTCAAACGAATGATTATCTAGCAACGTATGATTGCTCAACCCATTGCTAATATAACGAATAACCGTATTGATCGCTGTTCCATCTACTGTTGCGTGTTCTATGTTAAAACCTATATGACCATATTTTGTAATGACAATTTGAATCGTTTTATCAAAATATTTATTGTTTGGATGTAGCATTAAATGTTTAATCGCTTCTTCCGAGCTCTCACTTTCCTCATCGAGAGAAATAACGACGAGAGCACGTGCAATTGTTTGCAGGATTCGCTGATTTACTTTTGAACGATTGAGCAGACGATATACTTTTTCGGCTTTATCTCTTTTAGCAGCAGTAAATATATTTACATTGATTCCTTCATGACGTTCTTGCCAAATAGCTGATCGAATCGCAGCAATAATATCAGAGCTTTGATAAATAGTGCCATCTTTCCTCGTTACTGGTACTTTATATATATAATTTTTATACAAAAGTACGATATAATTATTTTTTTTATCAAATGGAGAGACATATATAGCATCTCTTCGTCGCTGCGGAATTCGAACGGAGCGAAAGAAATATTTGTATTGATCAATATCTAAGGGTTTGCCACGAAATGTATCTTGTTTTACTTTTCCATCAATAATCTTATGATATAGTTTAGCGACTAGATAACTAATAATCCCAGCAAATTCAACCATCGTATATCTATGTTTATACGCTTCATTTTCTAGCAAAATATTAAAATTTGTAGATAGGGGTAAAGAATCTCGATTTTTTAAATATAAATCATCCCAAAAAGGAGCTAACCAGCTGCCAGATCTACTTTTTTTCCACTCATATAACTTTTGTTGTAGTTTTTCTGCTACGCCGTTTGGTTGAAAAAATCGGTTAATAACATAAGTCGTTTTTCGCCATTGTTCTCGTGATAATAACGGTTTTAGCCATTGTATAAGTTGATCTCTCGTATGATTTAAAGGGGGGATTGGCAATGGTGGTAGTTGATGTTGCTTATAAATAACCACCGCCTCCTTTCTCTCATTCACTCTTCTGTGCATACGTCTTTACTCCAAATAGCGTCGTACACAACATCGACAAGATTAGCCCTTGTAATAATTCCTTGTAAACGTGATTCATCATCAACAACTGGGATATATTCCATACCTTGTTTTAAAATTTTACGAACAGCATCACGAAGATAAGTGCCTTCTCTAACCGTCAATATATTAGATTCATGAGCTTCATAGACGAACCGAGCTTTTTTCCGTTTTCGGTCAATCATTTCAAAGTCGATCAACCCTTGAAGCACACACTGATCATCAACGACGAGTAATGTATCAACACGTTCCCGTCGCATCAGTTGAATAGCTTCTTGTAACGTACAATCTTTCGTAATTGTGATCGGATTAGGATTCATCATTTGTTCAACCGTTTGCACATTTGGTAGAGCTTGTACGAGCCGCTCTTTTCCTATAAATGCTTCGACAAATCCGTTTGCAGGATGACGCAATATGTTATCAGGCGTGTCAAATTGCACAAGTTTTCCTTCTTGCATAATGACAATGCGATCGGCAAGTTTTAAAGCTTCGTCCATGTCATGTGTGACGAAAATAATTGTTTTTCCTAATTTTTGTTGCAACCATTTGAATTCATCTTGTAGCGTCTCTCGTGTGAGCGGATCAAGCGCACCAAAAGGTTCATCCATTAAAATAAGCGATGGATCGGCCGCTAAAGCACGTAAAACACCAATCCGTTGCTGTTGTCCACCACTTAATTCCCGCGGATAACGTTTTAAATGATCTTCATCCATATGTACAAGCTTTATAAGTTCCCTTGCCCTTGCCCGTCGCTTGGCTACAGGCCACTTTAACAGCTTTAAAACGAGCGTAATATTTTCTTCGATCGTCATATGAGGAAAAAGACCAATTTGTTGGATAACATAGCCAATTTGACGCCGTAATTTGACTGGATCTATATTTAAAATATTTTCGCCACGTATAAAAATATTTCCAGATGAGGGTTCAATCAATCGATTAATCATTTTCATCGTTGTTGTCTTCCCACAACCACTCGGGCCAATTAAACAAATAAATTCGCCTTCTTTAATATGAAGTGATAAATTTTGCACAGCTTTCGTATGTCCGTTATATACTTTTGAAACATGTTCAAATCTGAGCAATCATAAAACACCTCATTTACTAAAATCGATCAATCTTTAAGAGTTTTTCAATTAAATGTTAAATGTCACGTTTGAAGTATCATTCAAAAGAGATGAAATTATATAAACGTATATAATAGGTGAGAAAAAACTTCCAACAGCTTAAATGGTTGGAAATAGTGGGGAATTTTATTATTTTAAGCTAAATGATATTAGGAAAGATTCCACGAGTTAAAAATAAGACCTCCATCAGGAACAAAGCTACTTAATAGAAAAACCTTATAAACGGTTTTATCTCTATTTTTTATAAAGTGGCCGAAAGCAATTCTAACATATTTTATGTATTTTGCAATGTGTTTTTTTATAAAGATGTTACAAAATAAAACTAAAAAGACGGAGGTCGCCTCATGCAACCCCGTCATATTAACATTTATGAGTTATATTTACTTTAAACATATGATTTTTGCTTTCTTAATGCTTTTATACAGCGTTCAATCCAAATTAATATCATAAAATTCAAGGGAGTAATTTCATAAAACTACCTTTATCATCACTAAATGTAATCATCAAGTAAAATAATTTATATTAAAAATGAATCATTTTAAATATTGAATAGCACAATCAACTGTTATCAATCAAAACTACATATATATTTAAATTTTTACCTTTTATTCGTGCCCTAAAGCCTGTATAGGATCCATCTTGGCTGCTTTATTTGCTGGAAGAATGCCAAAGATAATTCCGATAAACATAGAAAATAATACACCACCTATGACCACAGGAAAGGAAATTAACGAGGGCCATCCGGCAATCACAGACACAAGTGAGGCACCCCCGGCTCCAATAACGATCCCAATGATTCCACCAATTGAAGTAAGTGTGACGGACTCAATTAAAAACTGCGCTAAAATTTGGCCACGTGTTGCCCCTAATGACATACGAATTCCAATTTCCCTCGTTCGCTCTGTAACAGAGACGAGCATAATGTTCATCACACCAATACCACCGACAAATAGCGATACACCAGCTACACTTCCAATAATAATTGTCATAATTTGAGTAACCTGGCCAATTCCTTCTGCAATCTCTTCAATATTTACCGTTTGGTAAGCATCATCTTTATCATGAATTCTATTTAAAGTATCTGTCGCTTTATTTCCTGCTATTTCTAATTCTTCTGGCGAATCTACTTGAATCGATACTTCATTAATTGTTGATTGAGCAAAAATATTTTTCCATGTTTTAAATGGTAAATAAATATCATTCGAATCAAACGCGAATATATCATCTTCTTTTTCTAAAACCCCTATAATTTCTACAGGCTGCGAATCAATGTAAATAACTTTTCCAATCATATCGTCACCTTTAAATAAATCATTTTGGAACGACGGGCTCACTATAGCAGATCTACTTCCGGTAAGAAAATCTGATGATGTTAGATGATTTCCTTCCGAAATTTGCAAATCTTTTAAATGGATATACTCTTTACTAATTCCTATTATTGTTCCATCCGTTTCCTCCTCATAATGACGGACGGTGCTACTTTCCGTACTTGACTGAATGACATGTTTAATTTCGGGAATATCTTCAATGGCCCGAATATCATCTTCTGTAAAAGCTGCTTCAAAAAAAGCGTTTGGGTCTTCATCTAATTCCTCATCAGACGGTTCATATTGCAATTCAATAGTGTTCTGTTCACCAGAAAATTGTGATTTTAACATCTCTTCACCACCTTGGCCAATAGCCACAATTGCAATAACCGAACCAACACCAATAATTATTCCAAGCATTGTTAAAATAGATCTCAATTTATGCGCATAAAGAGAAGAAAGGGCCATTTTTATATTTTCAAAGATACTCAAGATTAACTCTCCTTTGCCCCTTTTTCTTCATCTATGATAGTTCCATCTCTAATAAATACGATTCGATCAGCATAAGTTGCCACCTCATGGTCATGTGTTACAAGAACAATTGTAGTTTCCTTTTCTCGATGAAGCATTGTAAACAACTCCATAATCTGTCTTCCTGTTTGTGTATCCAGCGCCCCTGTTGGTTCATCTGCTAATATAATTTGAGGATTGTTAACAATCGCTCTGGCGATCGCTACACGTTGTTTTTGACCTCCTGATAATTCCGTTGGTAAGTGTTTCACGTGCGTCGCTAACCCTAATTTATCTAAAGTTTCAATAGCTTGTTGCTCTCTCTTTTTTTTACTAATACCTCCATAAATCATAGGTAAAGTAACATTTTGTAAAGCATTTAACCGTGGCAGTAATTGAAACTGTTGAAACACAAAGCCGATATGTTGATTACGTATGCGTGCTAACTGTATATCGTTATATTCAGATATCAATTGTTCATGAAGCCAGTAGTGTCCTCTAGTTGGTTTATCCAAACATCCAATAATATTCATCAATGTTGATTTTCCGGAACCAGAAGGACCCATAATTGCTATAAATTCCCCTTTATAAATTTGCAAATCGATGTTATGTAATACTTGTAGGGGCTCTTTACTTAAATAGTAATGTTTTTCAAGTCCTTCTAGTCGTATCATGATGCATCCACTTCCATTCCCTCTTCAATTCCTTCGGCATCTTCAATAACCTCATCTTTATCACTTAATCCATCAGTAATCTCAATCACTTCATGTGTGGCTATATCTGTTTGAACTTCTTTACGTTCGGCCTTGCCATTATTCACTATATATACGAAATCAGCATTATCGTCTTGCTCTACAGCCGTAATTGGTAGAACATCTGTCTCCTTTTTCTCCGTTTCGATTTCCATAAGCATTTCAAAACCAGGTTTTAAATCAATTTCGTCATCTTCCACTTTGGCTTCTATAGTATAAGTTGCCCCGCTATCATCTTGTTCATCATCTGATTGTTCTGGCAAATCAGAGACAAGTTCTATTTCACCTTTCCAAGACTGATCCGGAGCAGTATCAGATGTTAACTTGACTGGCTGACCTTTACTAATTTTTAATGCATCATATTCTGATACTTCTCCTTCAACACGCATATGGTCTAAAGATCCCACCTGTATCAGAGGTTTTGACTCCATTTGTTCTGTTCCAAACGCTTCATCTTCATTGATCGAAACAATCGAACCATCTATATCACTAGTAACTATTGTATCGGCCATCTCTTGTTCTATGGACTTCTGTTCTAATCTTGTTTGTTGAATATCAAGTTTCTTTTGTTCTTCTTGAAATTTTTTATCCTCAAGTTCCGAGCGAATCTGTTCACTATCTTTATTTTCATTATATTCCTTTTGTAACTCTTCGCGTTGTTTTTGAATATTCTCCAATTCTAGTTGATCGGCATTTAATGTTAACTCATTTTGTTGTCGATCAATTTCTAAAGAGTCATTTTTATAACGTACTAATTCATCACCTTTTTCCACTTTATCTCCCTCTTCAACAAGGAATTCTACAACCTCTCCTTTTTCTTCTTGAAAATAAACATGTTGCTCTTTTGAAAGTTTTAATTTTCCAGGTGCTATCACCGTTTCGTTGATTTCTTGTTCTTCCAAAGTTGTTATCTGAACTTTCTTAGTACTGCTATCTGCTTTTTTATTCCATACGTTTATTCCTATCACTATAATAAGAATCAAAGATACGATTGAAATGATCATCCATTTTTTTTTCATCTCACACACCTACCATTTGAGAAAAATAGGAACCAACTATGGAAAATATGATATTGATTACAAAAAACGCACTCACAATAATCCACGCCGTTTTTTTAGAAAAATTTGCCACAATATGTAATCCTAACCCTGTCAATATGTATCCCCATATCGAAAAAACTTCAATATTTTGCAACAAACCTTCTATGACCCCTGATGAATGGACAATAGACCCTAAATTAGTAAATATCATATTGGGCTCATCAACCCCGACTATGACAGCCACAATGCCATTTAACAAAACACCTAGTGCGGAAATAATCCATATATAAGTATTCATTGAAAATAACTGTCTAAATGATACAGACGTTAAAGCTATTTTTGCAATAAGCATATGAATAGCGCTGATAATCAAAATACCTAATAAAACCTCTATAATACTAGTAATGATGGCAGATCCTATCAAAACTAAAAACGTATTCCCTAATTCAATATCTAAATTTGATATTTCCATCCCTTTGATAACAAACGATTCACCAATGATTGTAATAACAATAACAACCAACATAGCTACCCAAATAACGGGTTTTTCTTTTATACGCTTAAATTGCTGAATCGGGCTTGTAATCATTCCAAATATCGAAGGTGTTGGTTTGTTTGATCTATCTGACATGTTTAAAAACCTCCTAGTTTAAAAGCATTTGAATTTACAAATATAGTTAGCTAACAAACTAATTCTTTTTTAATTTTTAAATTGAATTCCTTTTTTCAAACACAACAACGTATTTTATCATCCAACATATTCGTTTAGACTTAATAAGCAAAAAATACAAGAAAAAGAATTACGAAAGTCCTTTGCCTAACCTTTAATCGAAACATCACCTCTTTTTTTATAATAAGAAATTTTTTGAATTAAATATCATACTAACATATAAATGATTTAACTGACTATAATAACTACCTAATGTTCAACTTTTTGCATCATTATTTTAATATCAAATATGAGCATTATCGATAAAAAGATGTAAGAAATATAAGTAATGATATTAATTTGATTGATTTAGATTATGATGAAAACAGATGAATTTGAAGAAGGAAATGAAGTGACCATATAAATTTAGAGTGAGTGCCAAAGAATCGTTTCTTGCAAAAACGAAAAAAATTTCAATTCAAAATTAAATTGTAAAGTTTCTATATCTGCCATTATAAAATCTTTTTTGGATACAATGAGCATTAAAAAATATGGAGCGAGCCAATTTATTTGAACAAAGGATAAATCTAGTCGTAGTATTTTTATACATTGCGCTATCACCAAAAATAACCTTGGATATTATTCTCGCCATCCTAATTAAAGTGTTACAGTGATAAACTTACAATGTATTCAATAATTTATGGATCCTGGGAATTTTTCTATATTGTTGAATTCACTTTCTACGACAGACTTTTGCTATTACCTATTTATTATATTTGAACATATGATCAAAAATTAAAACACCAAAACTAGCAAATATATCCTAGTTATTTTTATTCACTTTATTTTTTGAAGTTATTTCGACAAAGTTCGACACATTTTTTGCGATTATTATGTAATGGTATATAGAACAAATCATAATACGATAACCCAAAGGAAAAGTTAAATAGCTTATAAGTTTTAATTATCTAATGTCTTGAAAAATTAACATTCCTTTAACAAGGAAACCTAACTTTAGGTGTCATATTGATGAAAAATAAGCAGAAAAACTAAAAATGAATTTTACTAGTACAAAACAAACAGATTAAGGTCGAAGAATATTTATCCGGACAATAGTATATCCGATAGAATAAGAGACCGTAAGCTTATGTAAAGTCAAAATGAACAAGTCACATTTACTTTAATAAATTGTTATAGTTCAAATATATTAAAATTCCATAATACATATCTAACTTGCTAAATCTACTCTATCTCTGAATACCAAAAAATCATCTGCCTAATATTTGAACAATTGTATGATAAAAATAGCCACTTCGAAAAGTTTAATTTGAAAAGATATAGAGGGAGTTAACCATGCTAGAATTAAATAATATTCATTTTTCCTATGATAAAAACACCCCAGTGTTATCCGGCCTAAATTTAAAGGTGGAGCAAGGAGATTTCCTTGCTTTAATCGGTCCAAACGGTAGTGGGAAGACAACACTAATTAAATTAATATGTGATCTTCTTAAAAAACAAAAGGGAACGATCAAATTAAACGGTACTGATACTCATGACTTAAATGCAAAGAAGGAAATCCTTTATTTACCGAGCGATGATATATTGCCTGAGTTTCTAACTGGCCGTGAATATATAAAGCTGATGCTTAAAATGTATTCTGCTGTTATGGACGAGAGAAAACTTAGCCAATTAGCAAAATACTACGACTTTGAATCAGCATTAGACGTGTTGATAGAGGAATATTCAAATGGTATGAAGAAAAAGATTCAGCTCATTGTATCTATGTTAATATCTCCTAAGGTGTTGATCATAGACGAAACATTGAATGGAATGGATGTTGAATCGACGGAAATCACCAAATTATTACTTTCGAATTTTATAAGACCGGAAAAAATAGTGATCATGTGTTCCCATGACTTACATTTATTAGAGGAAGTATGTAATAAAGTAGTGATTTTATATGGAGGTAAAATACATACAAAAGAAAACATTGAAGATATCCAAAAAACGACCAGTTTACTCTCGGTTTTTAAGAAGATTATAAATCATGATGAATTAAAAGAGGCAATTAACAAATTCCAAGACAACGGTGAAAAATATCATGAGATTAAAACCAATTAAACATATGATACAACTGTATAGTACATTTTTTGTGCGAAGAATTTTAAATTTTGGTGTTTTGAAAAATCCGATCATTAGAATTTTATTATTCATTGCATTTTTTCTTTTGATGACGGTTATCACATTCTCCATTTTTATGTTTTTTTCTGAAACAGTACAAACTGAGGAAATTGTCCAATTTTTATTAAACACCTATTCCAGCACTATCATACTATGGACTATTGTCGTAACCATCCTTCTTAAGGTCATTTTTTCAAAGGTTGATGGTTTTCTAACAATGACGACTAATTTTCCTGTTAGTATTAAAGAACGAAATTTTTCTGTATTTCTCTATGAGACTTTGATTTCCTTTGTAGTTATTTTCTTGCTTTCATTTTCAGTTGTGGTATCAATGATATGGATTCATCGATTTGCATTTATAGATATTTTGGTTGTTAATTTACTATATGTTAGTACGATAACCTTTCTAGGGTTACAAGTTGTCTCCCGGATTGTTTCCATTGCTTGTTTTTATTTACGAATTCAGAAGCTATTTCATATTATTAACTTATCTATTTTAGTTTTTATTTTTTCAGTGTTTTTTAAAAATGCACAAAGTCTAGTAACAGATTTATCAAATGATTTAATTCAAGGAACTAATGAAGCAGACAGTTTACTATTATTCTTTCAGAAAATTCATGAAGAATATGGTTTCTTACTAACATCACTTATATATCTTACGCTAGTTATTATTTTGGTAGGTCTGATCCTAATAATTCCAGACCAATCCCATATGTCAAATGCAAAACATATTAAAGTCTTAGAATTTAACAATCACTCTATGTTGAAATCCTATATACTAAGTAATATCCGACATATGAATACATTAAATACAATCGCACTTGTTTATCTGGCTGCATGTATTTTGATTGTCTTTAATTTGAGTGATTATATATTATACACAACTATTATCATAAGTTTTAATAGCATTTACAGCTTCATAAGCTCACAAAATCTCAGGAAAGTACTGTATAGATTTAATTACGTCGCATGGAAAGATTATCTCTATTTAATAGTATCTCAACTATTAATCATCTATTTTGTTTCGATACCATTATTTTTACCAGGACTTATAATTATTCAATCAATTGTGCATATTTTCATTCCATACGTTGTTATAACATTTAGTGTACTAATATTCGTTCTTGCAGGTATTTTATTTCCGCCTTATCATGATAATCCTTTTTCGGTGATTACTAGTATTGCGGTTGTTACAATTCCAATTCTAGTAATCGGAATTTCACTTACATTTTTAAATTTAAACTTATGGTTAAATATTAGTATCGTAATTTTCTTCTATATTGTGATTGTACTATTTAGTATACAAGGATTAATTAATATGAAAAGAGGGTTTCGGCATGAAACGTTTATTCACATACATTAATAGTTTGATGGCAGCAATCATTACGACATTATTTATTCTGACAGCAAGTTTTCTTATAATGCTTTTCAGTAGTGGAGAAGAAGGCTATCGAACAACTTATTTTGGCAGTCTTTTCTTCAATAGTATAGAAAAATCTGATGGTAACCTTGAAATGGAATTTGGCGTCGCGAGCGGTATTCCTATTTTGATAACAATAGCTGTGTTATTTATTTTATTTTTAATTATCTTATCACTATATGACAAAAGAAAGCGATCATCAACGTGAGCAGAAACTACCAACTTAATCAAATCTCTTTATCACTCTTGTCAAAATTAATTTTGAAGCATTACTGGAAAATGATACTTTCAATTCTTTTGTTTACATTAATACCGCTAATAGTCACTACAGATTGGTTTATGATTTTTTTCATACTGAAGTTTCATACAATTTTTTTCGGAGGATTTTGGTTATCCTTTATCATCCATGAATATTTACATGTGTTTTTCCTTAAAAGCATGAAACCAAAAGGAGAAATTGAAATTGAATTGACACTTATTAGAATGACACTCTATCCAAAATTTAAACTAGCTCCTAATGAAATGATCAAAGTTGCGGTTCTACCACTTATCATTCTATCAATTATAGGACTGATGTTAATTTGTTTAGCTAATTGGACCAGTCAAAGTTTTTTAATGATTATTGGATCCCTATATTTATTTCACATGATTAATATCATCCCTCCCTTAGGTGATGGGATGATGTTAATAAAAGCTATTATTCTTAAAAAATCTTCCCTTGAAAGGAGGTGAAAAAAATGACATTGGTTAACCGTTTACCTTTACTTATTGCACTGACAGTTCTATCCTGGAAAAGTGATCTTACAACAATGATTGAAGAACGTAAAGCGCAATACAATGGTTGGTTCGTAGTACTACTAGCAGTGCTTTTAACGCTTGCCTTCACTATTGCATCCGGGTTAGCCGTCTGGTGTGTCGTCTACAAAGGAGGTAGCTTCACCGGCAACTGGGAATGGTATAAGTGGGGTGTAAGTGTAAAAGCTGAATGTGCTACCTAACAGGGGGGCCTTCTAAAGCATAATGCTTTAGAAGGCTCTTAATTTATGTGAACAGGAACTTTTTAAGTTTCCTGTTATCTCATTTTATCATAAGCATTTGATTACAGGAGGTAACAAATCATGGACAACTATTTTAAAAAATCTTTAACAACTTTATAGAAAATAAAATAATGAATCGATAAAATCATTAGAAATACATAAACTAACATATAAGCTTCTATTTGGATCGAGGCAATATGTAAAAAGAGTGCAATCACTGTTAATAACGGGATCACCACTGTATAAAAAATATAAATTCGCTTTGTCGCAACAACATAAATTTGTTGTGTTCCTTCATCCTGGTCATTGATTTCTGGTGGCTTTAAGGAGAATGGATTTCCCTTGTTCCACTTTTGAAAGTAATAAGTATATATAATTAAAAATGAAGAGAATACAATAAAACCTATAATTACTATTGCCATAAATAAGTGAATTTTTAAGCCATTTATTGTTATAATGGCAAAGCTTTTATTACTCATGACGAAATTAATATATCCTATAAAAAGCAGTAAACCTAGGTAAAAACAAGCCATTATGAGTGGATGATAGAGCTTAAATTTATTCATAATTCATCGTCCCCGTCTAGAAAAAATAAATCTTCTACATTACATTGAAATACTCTTGCTATCCTGATTGCAAGCAGAATCGAAGGAAGCATTTTCTCTCTTTCAATAAAACCAATGGTCTGCCGAGTTACACCAACGAGTTTGGCAAGTTTGTCTTGAGAGTAATCATATCGCGCTCGATACTCCTTAATTCGATTTTTCATCACAACCTCTCCTCAATGATATTGTATAGTTTAGTTGTCATTTTGTAAAGTATATTTACGTATAATTAAAGTTTTTATAATTAGATTATCAACCGAAAAATAAGTACATAGGATGTAGAAAAAAATTATTTAAGAACATATTATCTGGATAGATATTGATATCGTCATATGACAAAGATATAACCGGTTGAATGGACGCATATTGACTTGTAAAGTTACCTCAATGATTATACTTGTTCTAGTATATATAATCAGAATTCTTTTTCGGTTTATTATCAGACGTTTACAAGATCTGGCCGCTTCTACAAAAGAACAAAGCGATCTAAGAAAGCTGGGCAAAAAATTAATATTTAAAACAATATGAACAATATGAAAGTAGCGTTTAAACGAGTGATCAAGGCATTAAAATAAGTGTAACAAATGAACAATCTTGCTTCAGATTTTTCATCAATATACTCCAATATAGATAAATCTAAAAACTAATGCACATTCACAATTATAAGCAATATAGTTACTTGCTTTTCAACATGAGCTTGAATTAGATCTCTTGTTGTAAATGGTCGGTCTATCCATTCAAGACACTTGTATCGTGAATGAGCTAAGATAAATGAAATGTTATATAACTTAATTTTTCGGTGATCTTTCGTCTGTTGCGGTTGTTTTACCAAAGTCTACTTGCATCTGAGCTCCTAAAGGAGCTTAAGGTACAGCTTCATAATCTTTTGAAAACGTCTCCTTAGAGATATCGTATGTTTTACGTAGCTCTCTAACATATGATTTTACTGTACTTTCAACACTTTTAAATGCTCATATTTATCTAACAACAAATCAAACACTTGTGCTACACTCATGTCTGGATGGATACGGAGCCAATTTAAAATAATTTCTTTATATAGATCTAATATTTTAGCATTTTTTAAGGTGTTTTTTTCTAAATAAAGTGTTCACTTTTATTTAGCGGGAACTGTCCATTTTAGTCTATCAGTTACACAGGGGGTTTAAGTCTCTCCACAAGAGGAGGTGTACTTAAGATTAGGTCAGACAACTGAAAACTGATAAGAACAATCACGGTTGGTAAGATTAAACTAACGAGTACCCAAATATACAGGTTTAGAAATGGACCTTAATGACCCCTAATTCCATTTTTAATTAAGAAGAACTAGAGAATCATTATTTATTAAATTAGATTTTATTCATAAAGAGAATGTAGCAATAAAATCAGCATTTTATTAGAAATGCCAATGATCATATAAACAGCTTGAGCGATTTATTTTCTTCATTATCCCAGATACCTGCAATAGCTGAAAGAATAATCCATAGCCCAATAAATAAATTAATCACAATATGCGCTGATCGGTGCTAGCAACTTCCTATCTGCAATTATATATAAAGCAGCTAATAACACTCCTAGCACAGTTGTAGATAATATAACAGGCAAAGCACTCCATAAAAAAATCCACGAGCCATGAGCTACACCAAAAACAATAGATGAAGTGACCATTTATATAATTACTCCCTCATTCAAACTCATGAACCAATTCATTAATATCTGTCTGAATAAAATTTCCTCAATAATTCCAGATCCAAATGCTACCCAGATGCCAATTAACTTTAACCAAGAAAATGTCAGTAAATGCCGACATACAAGAGGATGTAACTTATAAACTAAAGTGGACAGTTGTAGGTGCAGATGTTTTTTGGACCATTTATAGCTAAAAATTTCCAACATCGTGTAAATCAGGTAAACAAAACTGATTATTTTTAGTATCATATTTTATCTACATTCGTCTAATAGATCAAGCTACAAATTCCACAGACATCCGATATTTCATGATGCTAATTTCACCTAACAATAACTTGATTCTTTGGGTATTGTACCATTTAAGATGCTCGTCTAATAGTTCGATGAAATCATCAACGGGCACATCCATCCAAGACTCACCATAAAAAAACTTATTTTTAAGTCGTCCGAAAAATCCTTCGCAAGCGGCGTTATCGGGTGAACAACCTTTCTTAGACATTGAGCGTATGAAATTATTATCGTTCATTCGTTCGATCCATCCTTGCTATCGATAATGCGCACCCCGATCTGTATGGACAATAGGACATTCATCTTTTTGTAATATATCTAGTGCTTGATCAAGCATCGTATTTACTAATTTCGCATTGGGAGAAGTGCTAATTGTCCAACTTACAACTGCACTATCAAAACAATCAACCATCGGCGATAAATACATTTTCAAGCAGGTATACTGAATTCCGTTATATCCGTTACCCATTTTTCATTTGGTTTATCCGCTTTGAAATTCCTTTGGAGGATTTTAGGTACAACCGGGGATATTTCGCCATGATACGAATTGTGTTTTCTCATTTTGATCGTTTTCACGACAAGATTCTCTTCTGGTATAATTCGCCGAACAATTTTTTCTGACAGAACGATCCCAATATTATTTAGTGATGCATATATTGGGCGGTATCCATATCGACGTTTATTTTTTTCGAAAATATCAATAATTTTAGCGCGTACATCCCTATATTTATCGGGCAAAGCTAGTCGTTTTTTCATGATAACAGTAACTACTTTTTAGGGATATTGATGAATGAGAAAGCTTGTGTTTTGGACGTAGGGCAACAATCAGGATTGTTTTTTCTCGGTTTGTGAATTTTCCAGAAAGATGCCTTGATCTTTTGTAATTGTAAAGGGATTCTCAAACAACTCCGACTTCATCAGCAATATTCTGTGCAACTGTATCACCACGGGTAAGTCGGGCAAGAACAACAGCTTCTTTTTCTTCTGAGTTAATTTTAGCCCATTTCTTTTGAATTTACGAGGTTGTTGTGCCATTTCCTTTACCCATTGTGTTAACAATTCATGGCTAGGATAGCCTAATATTCTACACGTTCGAGAATAACATTTCCCAAATTCCAAATAATGGTTAACTGCTTTTCGTTTTTCAGCGCAAAAACGGTTATCCTTTTCTTACTAAGAATATTGCTAACCGTATGAGAAGAATATTAAAATACACAGATATTAAAAAGAAACTAACCACACACTCTTTTAGACATACTCATATATCCATGATGGCTGAATCAGGTGATGCACCTCCGACGATTATGAATCGTGTAGGACATGAAAATCCAAATACAACATTGAAAGTATATACACATGTGACAGAAAAAATGAAAATTAAGTCGATCGAAAACATTACAACACATCATGGTAATATCCTTAAAAAACTATCTTTCTAAAAAGAATGTGATATTTTCAACAAAAAAGACGAGGCTTGCGTTACGCAAACCCCGTCATATCAAGATTTAAGAGGGTAGGCTTACATCATGCCCGGCGTGTTGTAAGCCACTTTTTCGTGCTTTAACTAATTGTGAAAGGTTATTAAATCAATGATTTTGAGCGTTTCCAACCAAGGATAATTACGCGTGGTTTTGTATTATTGTTTA